>Ga0065711_1004400_pt1 | contig 23693 bp, 12 predicted proteins | sample Hoacrofraction12_FD_59098 | JGI IMG/M metagenome (GOLD analysis project Ga0065711, IMG submission 59098) | Hoatzin crop microbial communities from Cojedes, Venezuela - Epithelial fraction 12 v2 (version 2) | ecosystem: Host-associated > Birds > Digestive system > Esophagus > Crop | place...
TTTTTTTTTTTTTTTTTTTTTTTTTAAATTCAGAAGGTTGGTAAGCAACTGTGTTCTTTTTATGGTATGAGATGTTAAAGATTTCTTTTTCTAATTTTGATACTGGTTTTGTGCTATTTTATCCATGCGGAAAAAAATCTTTCAGACTTGGTAGATTTTTATCTATTTCGTCATTAATCTGTGAACTAAAGTAAAATGAAAGAGTTTAACTCTCTCAGGAAAGACCTCAAAATTTAAGTTCATGTATTTGCATTTAAAACAATATACAAATTGAGTTTTCAATTTGTACTGCATGCCTGTACTGCATTTTGTCATGTCTCGAGTGCCTGCAAAATCTTTTGAACGAGATGATCCTTGTTACACCTTCAGCATTAAGTTTTACTAGGTTTGGCTTTCTTTTTTTCTTCCTTTTTAACTTGTTTATACTTTCAGAGGCAGATGTTCTTAGGACAGTATGCCAGCCGGGCCATTGTCTTCACTTCCACTGTGTTTTTCTGTAATTTGTTCTGCAGTGCTTAATTCCAAATCAATGCAACAAGGTACTCTAGAGGAACCGACTACGACTCTCCCAGGGCAAGCACTGAAGGACGAGCTGCAGAGGATACGGTGTATGTTCCTAAAGAGGTCAAAGCACTGCTGATACTCTGAGGAGCGCTTTGCTTACCAGTGCTTTCCTTTGGAGATTTATGAGCTGAAAAGAAATTAATAGGAAGGAGTGGCTGTTGCTGAAAGGTAGTGATTTGTAATTAGTCACTTAAGAAACCGCAACATGATGGCTGTATGGGTCTAATGTTCGCCTTTGTGCACACGCAAAACTCCCACTCCCGTTAATGAGAACTACATGCAAGTGTCAAGGGAAGAACATACCCTGTCTGTAAACCATTGGAATGAGCCTCCCTGTTTCTACGCAGGAGTGCAGAGGGTAAGAATAACTCTTTGCTTTATTTGGGATAGTTTTACTAAACTAGAAATCACCACTGGCAATACATAAGTCAGTTTTGTAGCAAAATGTTACAAGCTCTTAAATAGGTTTAGGCCTCTCCTTGCCATGAAATTCCTAGCCAAATGTAAGGTAAGAAACTATCTCCTGGATCTTGGAAAAAGGAGAGTTATTTTTTTTCCAAAGCATTCTCCTTCACATCCCCTCAGTCAGGGTAGCGATCATGTAGTGCAGAGATTGCCTTTTATCTCATCTTGTGTGGGCAGTAAGCTGTATGCCACTCCTGTGCTGAAGTGCCAACACACTCATCAGCTCTGTTGTATCATTAGAACAACTGTGTGACAGTGACAAAATCATGGAGTTTTTGCTGTGAACCCATATAATCAAAGGAGATATTGGGAGGTTTGACACAAAACCAAATACTTTAAGCCTTTTCCAGCAAAATGCATTACATAGATTACACGCTGTAGGGAGAGTTCTAGTGATCTTACGGTGACAAAACATCTGTGAGCTTGTAAGCGAAAGTGGGAATTTAGCAAGACCAGCAAGGTTATAGTGTTGCTTGATATACTGGTTTCTTGTGACACTAAGTGGCTTCTCACAGCTTCATAACTACAAAGCAGTGAGGGGAGCTGGCATTTTGGCAAAGGCTGACTCTCTTTCATGGTATTTTTTTGAAAATAGATGAGGAGGGGAAATGTAAGGGAGGAAAAATTACTTTGGTTGTATTTTCTGATAGACCAAACGATTAGCAACCTGAAGATGTTGATCTCTTAGTTGCAGCTCCTGCGGGTAGCAGTAGTGTGTGGGAGGTGAGCTTACAGCAACAGAAATCAGCAGAAGTGCCTGTTGGCTGCTGTATTGATTAGAAGGAAAGTTCAATAGTAGTGCTGCATTACAGCTGGATAAGCTGCGTAGTGGTTTGCTGCTTCTGGTGAAGTCAAGGAACATATTTATCATCTGAGAAGCAATTTAGTGTTTATGAGAGATGCAGAGATTGGGTGGCAGCATACATTATGGTCTGCTTATAATCCGTTTTCAGAGAGGATTACTCCTTCCATCTTCCATGAAGTTTCCTTGTTGTTAGAAGCTTTCAAAGGTGTATGTGCATTTGGGACCCAAAACATCAGAAGTCATAGTAGAATCTTGAATAAATGTGTCTACAACTACTGATTTGAGAAACATTTGTCTTGAAGCAACAAAATTATTTCTTTTAATTTCCTCTGCGTTTGAAATCTTGCTTGGCAGTAATTGTCTCCAAAGAGAATAGCCATATTTTTCTATAAAATACCTGAAGAGCTAAACAATACCAAGAACAGTGCACCTCTTCCCCCTTTCTCAGCTGTTTGCCTTTGGCTTAAATTACAGGGATTAGTTTAACACTGTACTTAAAGTTGTGTTTGCAGTGAAAAGGGGAGTCCTGGAAACAAAATGACTGTGAAATGCACTCCTTCCAGTTTTCTTTCTCCATACCTTTCCTGCCATGTCGAGTAGCCTTAGGCTTTGAACTGTGGCAGAGGAAAAATGTTGTAACAAAGACATTTTGCCCCATAATACACTGCCTATCTTTGCACTTAGCATGAAAGCTCTCCATGGCATGACATGAACATTTTTATGCTGACTGATTGCTTTTTGATGTATTGTACATTTATGTAACTTAACATTTATGTAACTCTGTAACTGTAAAGAGAAGGCTGTGAGGAGACCTTACGGCAGCCTTCCAGTACCTGAAGGGGCCTACAAGAAAGCTGGAGAGAGACTGTTTACAAGGGCCTGTTGTGGTAGGAGTAACGGCTTTAAACTAAAAGAGGGTAGATTTAGATGGAATATAAGGGAGATCTTCTTTACTCTGAGGGTGGTGAGGCACTGGCACAGGTTTCCCAGAGAAGCTTGGCTGTCCCCTCCCTGGCAGTGTTCAAGGCCAGGTTGGACGGGGCTTTGAGCAACCTGGTCTCGTGGAAGGTGTCCCTGCCCAAGGCAGGGGGGTTGGAACTTTATGATATACAAGGCCCTTTCCAACCCATACCAGTCTATGGTTCTGTGAGCTTAGAAAATAACGATGTGGGAATTATAGTTGTGTGGACTGACAGGACTGCCACTCTACGGTTCACTCATGAGGGATGCATTACTAGAAGTTGTTTTTGGTATAATTGTGTTGTATGGTATCTGCCACTACTGCAGAACCACTAAGTTCTTCCAAAAAATCGGGTGTTAAGTTTTTAGTGAATCAATAAATACTCAGACAAATGTAACATGTTGGTTGTTCGGTTGTAATTTCTAGCTCTCTCGCTCTCTGTCTTTGTCATTAAGCAGAGTAGTTTTGACTGGTGATGCTGTGCTGGGCCAGTTCTGTTCTGGGACGGGAGACTTTTAGGGACTTTGTGCTGGAGGAGAGTCTAACGATTACACATCATTATTTGGACTTGTACTGTTCGAGTTCTTTAACTTTTCTCTGGCGGTGCTCTTTCCTGGGTAGTAAAGAAAACAGATACTACAGCTACTTAATAATATTATAAATCTCATAACACGTAATGAGAGCACTGGTGGTTGCCACTTACTTTTAATGCAGTTTCACCATTTACAAGGCTATTTTGTCATCTTTCTGTGTTTTCATTATAAGGAATGAGCTGGAATAGAATTATCTGAGTCTTGTTTTAATGATTGTGATAGGCCTCGTCATTTCCTGTCCTAAAATTGCTGTAATTAAATAGCTTATCTACATTTCAGAACTGGCTGAAAATCAGAGACTAGTGGTGTCATTGCCAGTCTTCACATGTCAGCAGTGTGACAGCATTTTGAGGTGCTGGTGCCCTTGTATTGTCCACAGTGAAGTATAGATGCTGGCTAATTCTTGTGCTATGGAGAAAATTCTTACATTAGGCTGTGAAAACTGAACATGTTAAATTCTCTGCTGTTGTAATTTCCCCACTGGCCTGAGAGACAAGAATTTTGAAGGTCACAAGCCTATTCCTCAGGTTTTCTTGCAACACGGTTTTATATACAGCTGGTTGTATTTCAGTGTCACTTTTTGCTAAAAATCCACAGAGAAAGGAAAAGAATAAAGTAATTGTTCTGTCAAGATTAATAATCTTCATTAAAATCTAATCCTTTTAGTGGCTATTTTTCAGTTTCTTAAAAGGCTGTTAGAAATCAGATTATCAATAGTGTGTTATACATGTCTTTTATTAATGCTGTCAGTTCATCTTTTCATAGAAAACTACATAGCAGTTGACATATTTCTCCATCTTTTTACTGGCGAATCCTATTTTTCAATGAAAGGCAAATAGTTTGTAGAAATTGCAGTTCCATGCATTGCCTTGAAATTGTTTTTAGTTACATTTCTTTATTTGGTCTGATTAATACATGGTTTGATGGTGACAATTTTGAAATGCTTTGTTGCCCTAATTGTATTTATTTATTCTAAAAGCAAAAACCATGCAGTCAACCTTGAGACAATATAAGATTAAATCTATATTGTGTTCATCCCAAATAAACTAATCTTTGGAAGCATTCCTCTGATTCCTTCTGTCACACTTGACCCTCCTTGATATGGTTGATACAGGGAAAGTGCCAAAGAGAAAACCTTAATAAAGCAAGACAAGCAGATGAGTTTGCAGTGTGAAAGGAACTATCAGAATGTCGAATTCTGAACAAATTCCTTTATTTCAAGAATACAGGAGAACACAGCTCTCAGTACTTGAACCGTCCCAGAGTTGTACACAGTAAAATGTCAACATATGGGTGGTGGATTAACCTAGACCTGTTTTGTTTTTTTCATGTTCTATAGAAAATATTTCAGAAAGAAAAACAGAGCTAGACTCTATTTTCAATTTCTGTTAGCACCCAAAATTGTTCAAAGACACGATTGCTTAGGACTGACTTGTCAGAATCTGCCCATCAATTTTCTACCACTTTGTGTTTATATGAGGTTTTTGAGGGTTACTTTCAAGTTCAAGAGACGTTTGTGTCCTGATGGAGCAAACCCGTGTACAACAGAATTAGCTTGAACGGAGATCAACTCATGATTTTTACTGAGTTTTTCTATGAATATATAGGTCACATTCTAGCTTTCTGCCCAGCTTGGGAAATGGTACAACAGCGGCTGATGTCTACCCTGTCAGTAGCTGAGACTTGTCACATTATTTAGGTAATGCTGTCTCACTCTGTCTTTTCAACCATTCACCTTATGCCTGGGGTGAAAGAACAAGCAGTTATGGTAGAGTGAAATTCTAGTAAAATCATAGGGTTTCTTTAACTGAAAGTTTAGCTTGCCTAATGTATTCAGCCAAATGGTACATGTTTAAATCAGTACTGGCGTTGTATGTCATCTTGTCAGTGTCTGTGTTGTTATTTGAATGGCAATCATATTTCTTTGTTACCCTTGGGAATACCACCTCCTCTTCTGAAGACCCTCACCATTCCTGCAAATAGCTAGCGGTCTAGATTTGATACAGCAGCAAATGTGTAATATCCAGGACACTAAAGATGAAGAGTGAGGTTTCTGCAGCTTCATGTAGGTCATCTGTTGCAACAGAGAGATTAAGCAATTGTTGGAAGTTACGGTAAGATCTAGCAACACAAGCATGATACTTCTTTAAGCTGTATTCATACTTAAGAATTACCCACCCTGGCTACCATTTTTTTTTAAGCCTCCTGGAAGTACACAGGTTGTCAGGATATCAGGGACTTTCACTTATAATTCCTTGTTTAGGTGCATGGATGTTCTAATTCCATATATTTTTGTTGTCAACGTCTATAATAAATATAAAATTCAGATACAGGGACATTCAGGGAAAGTTCCTATTCCAATTTACTACTTCTTCAGTTGAAAATTGTGATGAAAGTTGAAGAAAGGGCTTTGTTTTGGACAAAGATAGAAATATGATTAAATAGATGTTTTGTTTGCATGTGAATTCCCTCCTTTAAATTCAAATAAAAATGGGATTTCAGTCTTTAAAAAAGGTTTGGATCATCCAATAATTTTAAACTTCTTATTCTATTGTGTAAATATAGAACTCGGAGAATAGATTTTGTTCAAAGAGATGCACATGCTCTATAGAGATACTCTAACAGAATGACAGTGCAAGGCTGTACAGATGCTTGATTAACATTTAGCATCCTTTCCGCTAAGTATTTTTTCAGTAATTGAGGGGTTTATCACCATGTCTGCAGCTCTCTGTATTTATCAAAGTCTCCTCAGATTCCTCCTCAGTTCCAAGGCCTCCCTTCCCCCTTCTCTTCCAGCTCTGGGCTCTTTCCTGACACACTCTCTTGCTTTCTCAATATGCTGCTATTGAAAACACACAGCTATACCTATTTCCACTAGCGTGCAGCTCCCTCTGGCCAGGACAGCGCCGTCTTCTGTGTCTATACAGTCCCATCTGTGTAATTGCACTCAATAACAATATGGCACCTTCCCTCCAATGATATTTCGTACACCTGAAAAATGTGATAAGTGAATGTATGACCTTATCTCCTAGTTCAGGAATCGGAAGTGTTTAGATATATTCACTGTTTTCGCGGCCACCTGTAAAAGATTTCTGTTCATTTAAATATAATTAATGTACTTTTGACCTATTAGGGCATCAAGAGCTGCAGAGCTAATTAATTAGGAAATTATTTTTGTATGCATACAGGTGCACTCATTTAAATATCACTGACTTAATTTAATAACATGCTGTGAGTTTGGACATGCTGCCAATTTGATAGAGTTGTTTGTTTCTTCCTTAATTTATACTTAGTAAGAATCTTTGCTTTTTTTGGAACCTCTGAAGAGTTCAGATGATAAATAATTTTCTTCCCTTATGAAAAGAAAGTGTTTTATTTTTTAAGTTGGTGATTAGACATTTTAAAATAGTAACAATTACTTAGAAAAAAATTAGATGTCAATATTTGGACAAGAAGAAGAGAAAGAGAACTATATGTTTCTAAAGACCAGTGCTTTATAGAGAAAATGTTGGCTTTTTACAATGTATTAATAAAGACTGAATAGGTGTTGGTAGTGAATTAACATTTCTTGGAAGTATCTATATAATTACTCCTATATTTTCAAGGAAGTTTTTTCCCCTCTTTTTCTGGGGTAAGCCATTCATTGTACTGACGGGAAAATAACATTGCAGTGTGTTATGTGGGTAGACAAGTCACCTAGAACCTGATCTTGAGGCCAAGTATTCCCTGCTATTCATTCCCCGTCCCAGCACAGTTTCCCGTGCCAGGCTGAGTCAGAACAATTGCCTGGCAAACTGTGTGCAATAATGATCGCTGGAACAAATCCCACAGGGTGTGCTGCAGCGCTCAAGGACCAGGAGCTTGTGTCTTGTTCCTGTCCTGAGGAAACCAAATCTTACTCACTGGAAGGAAAGAAAAATGACTTTTAGTTCTCTGTGTGTAAGACTGGCGTTACAAAATCTAAAACAGTTCTGAGATGAAATTTTAAGAAGAATACAGACAGTGTTCTTCATGTATATATTTTGTTGATTTATTGATATTGTTGGTAGCTTTCTTAGAAGTCAGTTCTGGCGGGTTTAGGGCTTTTAAATTGTTCAGAGGATTAATGCATTGCTCTTAATGTCTGAACTAAACACAGTTCAGCTAAACCATTAATTTGCACAGAAAGATAAAGTGCTTCTCCTTCCACGCAAATTGCACTGAGCTGAATTTCTAGTTGTCTTTCTTAGCAAAGGATTTTATTGCATACCCTCTTTGCAGGGAGTACAATCGCGGTTACACCATGATCTTCACTGTCTTAAGTCCCAAAGCTNACACACTGTAAGAAATATCAGCCAGTGCGATGACACTTGCTCATATAATGGAGCAGTCCTTGACATTCTCAGGGAGGAAAATCTGAGGTGTGGAGGGAAGAACATCTTGCCAAAGAGCTTTCTTACATTAACAGAGAACTGAGCTTTTTCAAAAAATATTTTAACAATCCTGTACAAGAATCAAAGGACCTTTTATCCCATCTTGAGAGGTATTTAAAGTGTAAATCAGGATAAAATGTGTTCAGTCTGGTAGTTCAAATATGCTACCTTTACAATGTCTTCCTGAAAGAAAGTCTCTTAACTTCTTCAGTATCTGCTTGGTCAAATCTATATCTGAAATATCTACTGAAAATAGCGAGGAGCTATTCAGTTAAGGCACAAATCTTGTCTATTGTACAGAGCCTGGGTGTCTGAGAGGTGCTAATGCAACTCCGTTGGGCCTGGCAGGAGGATGGCTGAAACTGGAAGATTCCTGTCTTGCTTTGGACTGCAAAATGTCATTACAGCTCTTCCCTCAATATTAATTTAGGATTCACAGCTTAAATACCTGCAACAGCACTGACGCTTATCCTTCTGACCCTCAGGGAAAAGCTACCCAATGAATTCACTAACCCAAAACTATTCCCAGATGGACAGCTTAGTCCAAATTCCATTGGCATTTTCTACTACCATAGTGCTTGTCAAGCTCGGAGCCACTTTGTTTCTTCCCAATGATGCTTAGACTCTCCTAGCACAACCATTTTTTTAAGTTTCTCCTTTCCAATGCTGTTCAAGTTGAGAATTATTTGTTTCCCCGATTCATTGATTTTTCTCTTTTCCCAGCTGTTATTTTTTTGCACGCATTTTGTGTCTTTCTGTTTTTTTTTTAATTAATATTTTCCTACTTTCGTCACTCCTGTTTATTGCGCATTCCTATTTACCAGTGAACGTCCTTAACCTTTTTTTCATCCAGTCTTATATCAGATGTGAAGTGACAAGATCTAAAACAAGTTCTTTTATTATCCTACGTTTTTCTCCTTACAATTATTTATTTTTAATGTATTTTAAAATGTTTTTTGTTTATGTTTTTCATTAATTTTGAACACAAGTAAGAGAAGTCCCCCTGTCTAAGAAGGTATTTATGTAAATGAGTAACAAAGTCAAAAAGCTTCCTGAACGAAATTCTTTAATGGGAAGAAAATCTCTAGGAGAGAATTTATGAAGTTACTGCTTTCAAATTATACATGTTTTGCTTTCCTTTTATTTTAGCATACATCAGATATTGCTTGATACTGTCTTTATGACCGCCTGCTACTCACCAATTTCAGTTTCATTATACTCTCAGCTGAAAGTTTTCGTTAGTACTTGTTCTGTTAACTACCATGACAATACAGATTAACTTTATTTCGTATTCTGAACATTCACTCAATATTTTTTCTGCGGTTTCTATTTATATAGTATTTTTTCATTACTTAGCATAATAGCAGGAGTCACAAAGACATGAAAATTCTTTCCTAAATTCTGTAAAACCGTAGCATGTATGTCCATTCCATTTATAAACACTAATATTTTCCAACAACTTCTTATCAGCTCCTCATCAATAACTGTTTCTAGACTGTCACACAACTAAATTGCCATTTTTTTTGTTTATCTCAGGTAATGAAAGGATATAAAATTACGTGTGTAGTTATTTACTATGAAGTTTCACACGATTCAGTATGATTAAGCTCTGATGAACTTAAGGAATGGAAAATGAGTTTGCAGAATATTTGATTAAGTGACTTCATAGCTGATGATTACTATAATTCAATGTTCATAGTAAGAGAAAATAGAATCCATGAAACTTTTGCTCTCCCACTTCCTTGCATTTCAGATTTACAAGTAACCCTTTCATCTTTATTTTTTTCCCTTCCAACAGTGACTTTGTGCTCTTGAAATAAGCAGGAGTTTCATCTGTGAAAACAGGCAGGACCTTAATGAGCCCACCTGCTATCAACTTCATGTTTTGATACAGTTTGTTTCAGCCTAGTCTGCATGGTGCTGCTAGTGCATGATGTCCGCAGCCGCCTCCTCAACCTTGGTAGTTTTTTCAATGTTGTTTAGGAGGCTATGGGGTTGTACTGTGAATTTTGTACTGAATGAGGCATGCGGCCCTTAATCTCAGGTGAGGTAACAAAAAGGGCTGATTTGGTTAAGTGCTCCTAATGGAGTTTCTCTTCAAGAGGTTTCCAGTTTTCATTATCCTATGTTCTCATAGTAAATAATAAGAATTTCTAAAAGGGTATAAGAAAACCTCAAATCATCTGAATGTCTGCTTGCTTTTCGAATATCTTGACTAATGTAATGAAGAAAAAGTCTCTGCTGTTGAACTCTGGAGAATGTGGGGTTATGTTTTAGCCCATACCTCAGATGGGTTATTCAGGGCTTTAGAGGAAAGTGCATCAGTTCTCACTGATCAAAAGATTCTTCCAGGAAAACAAAGTGAAAGTTGCTTTCATATGAGTAGTAAGCGAAAGCTCAAAAATCATCTCTTGATACACTTAAACATATGCTGCCCTATCACTGCTGGATTTTTTGATAACTCTAAGGCAACTCTCATCTGATGTTACCTGGAGTCCTCAGATTTCCTTTAGCCTTTTCAGGCTGGCTTAGGCTTCCCTCTGTATGTTAAATGCTATTTAAGTTCTCATGCTGTTATTGATTTCTTCTGGTTAATGGACTAATGCCAGGTGTCTGTATTGATTATTTAAACCTGTTAGCAGTCTTGCAAGATTATTGACCATTCAGGGGTATATGGGCATTTTTAGGACCTCTTGTAGATACTTGGGCTCGTGCTTGACTAGTTACATTCAATTTTTTTTGCGGTGTTGGGGCTATAAATGCTTGTTCTGTGATTTCTGAAAAGCTTCAGGGTTGTGGTTAGATTTCTTCCGTGATGTGCTTCTTGTAACATGCCTTCATAACGATGCATCCCTAAAGGAAAGGTTAAGACCCTCTAACTGTTGGGTAGTCTGATAACCACTTGCTTTTCTTCAAAAATGCATCAGTGAATTTGTTGCCTGGGTACCAGTGACATTGGCTAGTGTCAGTTGCTGTATGGGCAAGTTTCCGATGATACTCTGTGCAAGCTTGCCCTCAAAATTTTGCTCCTGTGTCTCAGGCTTGCCTGCAATACTGGCAGCTATTCTGCATGAGATCACGTCTTCAGCAGAAAGTGTGAATGGTGTCACATCAGACACTGGTATAGCAAAATGCTGTCCCTTCATTTGGTCATTTCAGAGTGTGGATTCATTCCCCAGGGAGAGAAAAGTCTGCAGTATCTCACTGTACCAGCTGAGATACTAAATGAGTCCATGTAGTTGTACAGCGACTCTGCGAGTCCATTTTAGAAGACACATGGAGTTTCTGAAAGCCTCACCTCTGGCTAGTCTACCGTTCTTTCTTTTGGAACGTTCAAAACAAATTAGAAATAACTTCAAAAGGGTAAAAGCTAATAATAAGGCACTTTAATTCAATAGCCTCTGCTGTCAGAAAATTGCAAAAGTGTTTCAGTTCTTTGCATAGGCAAGGTGCTTTCATTGTCAGTCATGAGCTTGTGTCCAAGGGCAAGCTCTGTGAACATTTATAGAAAGAGTTCATAGGCATTTCATGCCTACCACAACTCATTTTAATCATCTTGTTTTAAAGAAATAGTTTAGCTTGCAATAAATGCCACGCCACGTGTGAATGCTAATGTCTTATAATTTAGTTCTTAAACTGCAGTGCAGAATACGGATAAGATGCAATAGACTGCGGGCTCGAGAAGCCCAGTTCCTGTCCTAAAACAACTTAATCATCTTTTCTGTTCTCCCCTTCTCCTTGTCCCCTTCTTCTGCCTCACAAAACAAACAAAAGAAACCACCACCTTTATTTGGAAGAGGAGAACTGACTTCACCTGCCATGGAATGGAAAGAGATTCCCTTCAAGGGGAGATACTGGTCCAGGTTATTATTAGCTTTTTGTTGTATTACAAATAATACCGTTGAGGCATTGCTAAAAGCCACGTACCGATATGCAGATACGCTGTTAGCATGCAGTAAACTCTGTAGAGCTGACCAGATTCTCTGGTGTGTTTGCTTTATTGAAGAGGCGTTTCATTATATGGTGCATTTTCATTTTATTTATATAAAAGAAACCCTAACCACTAATTATTGTAAGCCATTTAATATATACCATGTTTAACACAGGCTGTGACTCGCCCCTTGCTTTTGTGAGTTCTGTGCTAATGCAGTGCTATTTCTGACTCTGGTTGACATGAAGTTCTATAAATGGAGATAATTTGTTTTGCCTATTGAGACACCAAGTTGTCTGAGCTAGGACTGTCTCCTACTATAAACAGTACTTAAAATGAGGTGACTGTAACCTCAGCTAGTGTTTCTGGGTACTGTTGCATACTAATACATGTAATATACATCAACTGCCAAAAATGAAGGATTTTCTTTTGCTTTAAGGTTCTTTGCTGTATTTTTTCTGTCCTCTGTCTTTGTATATTCCCAAGCCATTTATGATTTCACCTCCTTTTTCTGTGATTTTGAAAGTTCAGACCTAATATATTCAGTAGTAAAAAGCCCAAGGCACCAGTGTTGCATAGACAATCAAATATTCATGCTCTTTTCAAATATTTATTTGTATAGTGTTAATAAATTAGAAGACAGGAATGTGACCTTTTCCTCCCTGTGAGTGAGGGCAGCTATCTGACATAGCAACACCTATAATAAGTTTTAAAAATGTAATTACATGCATCTTACACTTAGTTGTCTGTTATTAATTTCTTTCTTGGTGGTCATTCTAGTAGAGGGCTCTGAGATTTTCAAATAAGAATTCCACATGTCAGGGTTTCTCTTATATGTGAGGATTTTGATAATTTGAGTTGTAGGTGAGCTTCTAACTTTTTGACAATGCACTACAGGTTTTAAAATGCAGGAATTACATTTTTATATTTCCATGTGTATTTTCATCTTAGATCTTGTCAAAAGATACTTTTTCACATTTAAATCTGTGCTGTTAAGATGCCGTTGTTGCATACTTGATTTGTGAAGGCAGAGACTGATTTAATGATTTAGGGTTGCTTGTAGGATTGTGAGAAGAAATCCAGCAACTCTTGGGCATATGCAGCTGCGTAGTAAAGTTTGTGTGTAATATTTATCCTGGCTCACAGGGCAACAGGAGAATTTTCCTTTTGAATCTGTAAAGTAGGTATTGCCAGCTGGAGCTGTTTAGGTGAGTACAGACCTTAGAGACTTAAGTTGGAGATTCTTTCACGAGAGAAAAGCAGGATGCTGGGGTTGAAATCTGTCATGGTCAGAAATATTTAAGAAGTCTATACTTTGTGCTGAATGTAAAGCACAACAAGGTTGGTTCTGGTTCTCCATGGAATAGTTGTATGCTGTCGTAGTTCAAATGCTATTTGCAAACAGATTATTCCAAAAGCAGTTGAAGTTGATAGAAAGAAACTCTATTTCCAACTGTTGTGCCAAAAAACTTCAGTAAAGTAGAAAAATCTATGAACAAAATCATAATAAGCAGGTTAGTGTACTGGAAAAATAAAAACATCCTCCCCCCGCCAAGTCTTCCTAGTTACCCAAAGAGTTCATTACATAAGCAACTCCTAGTACTTGTGAGTGTAATGAAATGTGGCTGTGGAAATTAACTCAATCCCTGGATTCAGATTGTTTGCTATTTCTTAAGCTTATTATGGTCAGTTGTTTCTGACATTTGTGTCCTTTTTCCAAATAAGAAGGCTGGGAATTCAAATTTGATTCTCCTAGGAACTGTGGCTGCACACATGAATATCTTCCCTGGGATACAGTATAACCTTCAAAGACTTTCATTTGGTTTCAAATTATTATTTTTTATTTCATCAAGGGCTTCAGTTTAATGGGGCTTTATTGGATATTCCGGAAATGACAAAATTATGCAAGAATGGGGCATGTATTCTCTGAGCTTTCGGGGCTTTTTCTAAACCTAGTAAGTGCATACAGCCATAAATCATAATTATTCTAACAATATATAATTAAATATAATTATTTAGATGTCGAGTCTAAAAAAGCTGTATTCACCCCAAAAGTTAGATTGTTTTGAGTTTTGCGAGTTGTTGAGAGGACAAAGTTAGAACTACACAGGGATTAAGTTCTGTTTTCTCTTCCTTTTTGAACTCCTGTTCTCTGCAAAACTGAAATAGGGGCATACAAGGGGCAGAAGATAAGGTATACAAGCAATATTTCCTTCTGTCTTCCCCTTCCCTATTGATTTAGGGGAGAATTTTATCAGATGTCAGGTTTTTGAAGTATGCTTTCAATTTTTGCAGAGGTGGTTTAGATGTACCAGCACCCTGGAGTGCCAAGTGAAATAGCTGGAGGCTGGTGAGCATTCTTCAACTAAAAGTTTTGGTGGCATTGCTATTTTCTTGTAAAAGATTCTGATTCAGTTAAATTATCTTTTTTTCAGAAAAAAAGTTTTTCAGTTTTGATTAGTTCCCTCTCCTCATCTCTTTGTTTGCCTGGTTTGTTTTCTGAGCACTAGTGTGTTGGGCAAGTTAGTTTTCAAAGCAGCTTTTCACAATTGACTTACGCTTTCGTTTTTCAACTGAATACTCCTTTGTATGGCTGAAACTTCAGGGTTATGTCAAGGCTCTTTCCGAAGCACAGCAGTGTTGGTGAACAAACCTTGGGGCAACTCTGCCGAACAGGATCTGCGCTGCTCCAATCTCTGTAGGTTTACAAACTGTTATTGTTGTGACAGTGTCTTGGAGGATATGTTTTTGTTGTAAAGATTACGACCAGGTAGTCCCTATTTACCTCCAGATGGTCATGTGTCTGCCCTCCATGTTAACTTTTTATTGACATCTATGTTTTCCTGTGTGCCTTCAGGTAAAGGATAAACATCTGTGCGACAGAAGCACAGCCTAACCTGTCAAAGGAACTATTTATAGAACAATTTACAACTCGAAGTAAGGTCATCAAAATCCTTCTAAATATTATTTGAGATATGTTCAGCACTTTAAGCCTGCGAATTATACCTAACAAAGAATTTGCCTTTTGAATGTTGATAGTGTACTCGCGCTGTTTTGAACATAAATAAGTATCTTTGCGCATCATTTTTCCAGGCACCCTTGAAAAGGATTTAGTGTAGCTTGATAGGAAAGAATTCTCAGGCACATGGGGTTTTTACTTGTTTCGTTTTGTTTTTCTAAACAGTATTTTATTGTTTCATAACAATACTGTGCCTTTTTTTTCCCTTCCCTCAAGTGTGTCTTTGGTATCTTATAAAATGAAGCATTGTATGCACACTAGAAAAATGCAAATTTATGCAGAGTCACACTGCTTTAAAAACCAAAACTGACAATAGCTTTTCCTGAGTAGAGAGAATTCCCTGTTCCTGCAGGATTGCTCAGGGGTGCTATTTTCCCATGTTCATGGCAAAAAATCAGCCTTGCTAGCAGAATGGTGAAATCTTACCAACAAACAAATTTTTATACAGCACTGAATATCTCCTTTCTGTCTGTCAGCTACCAGCAGTTTCATGGGTCATTACTCTTCATCCATCCCTCAACCCATGTGGTGAACATTGCTTTTTTTTTTTCTTTAAAAAAAAAGAAGAGATAAATGTTGCTTCTTGAATAAAAAATGAGTTTTAAGGTGGTTTGGTGTATATTTTTTCTCCTGATTGGAACAGGCATCTGCTCTGTGTATATGTTGTTGTCCTGAGAAAGAGGTGAGCTTTTGACTCCGCTCTGGCGATGATGCTGGTTTTCTGCTCTGATTCTGGACACCAGTGTCTTTCCTAGAGGAAGTGACCAGCAGTGAGCCTCCCGAGAGAGTCCCGCTTTCAGCCAGTGTAACATATATTTTTTACTTTCCTTGCTTCTGAAGAATTGTTGACCAGGAACAAACAAAAAAAAGATCTAAAATTAATAAAATGTATCAGAAAACACTAAAGCTTTTAGAATGAGTAAGTATAATTGAAGTTTATAGTGTTGATGTCTTGCATATGTTGATGTCTTACGTACGTCCTCTAAAATGACATCCTTGTTTTTGTCTAGAATATGCTAAGATTATAAAATAAGTTTAGTAAAAATGTGAGGTTCGGCAGGAAAATTCATGTTCCACTTTCAAGATGATTGTCCAAACCTTTATTCATTTTTCCTCCATGACTTTTTTGAGAGACAAGCCCACCCTTGAAAGTGCTGGATTTCAGTGATGTGATATAAACCTGGGAAATGGAAGATTCGGATCAAAAAGTGGATCTGATTTGTGTACGTGTGCATATGTGTAAGTGTCCTGAGAAGATGGAGGAGGACGCTGAGCTTCCTCTGACCCAGCAAAGTACTATAGTCATTATGTTTTTTGGAGAAAAGGCATCTCTGTTTCTAGACGTCTCATAAACCTTCCAAACCACCAAAATATTTTTCAAGTGGAAGGTACTGGATGAGTTTCCCAATTTAACTTCCCTGCACCCTGAAAGTTATTCTAAAAAAAAAAAATCAAACCCAGGAAATAGCTCTTCCAACCTCCTAAATTTAGAGTGTGTCATTCGCAGACATGTACATATGTACATATACAGAACTATGTCCTTTCATAAAACAACGAAATTCTGGTGAACACTTTATAGCCACTAAATTACAAATGTGTTATTTCCTAGTATTTCTGGTTTTTAATAAAGAAGGCTGTGTCATTCTTATATTTGTTACTAAACTATATGAGCAAGATTTACAAGCTTAACATGGTAGAAATGTTGTTCTATCACAGGCAGAAAACACAGTCTGTCTTTGTACATTTACTTGATTGAAATACCAAATCTATTTTTGCCTGAGAATCTTATATTTAAAATTGAGTTTTATGCTAATAAATAAAATTTTGCTATATATTTCAATAGACAGTAATGAAAATAATTCAGTAACATGTCACCACTGAGCAAGGTGCTCTTAGGAATTTCATTGTCATTTAATTTTCCTTAATGATAATCTACCTGAATAATAGTCAAAGATAGTTGTAGTAGTAGCAGAAGCTTTGCTGTCCATGCTTATTTATTGTTGAAAAATAGATTGTATGGTGATGATAATAAGAAAAGAAATAGATACAAGACTGAGAAATTAGCCTGCGTTGTGTTTCTGCTCTTACTTAAAGAATGGAGATGACCTGATTCTCCCAGTTTGCTGGAGTACACGTGCAGTGCGAGGAGTGATGTGCTTTCTTTTGTGCGTGGCTCCCTTACAGTAGGCACATTCCCATGCCTTCACATCAGCTGCATTGCAGTGATCTCGTCTAGCACCACAGAACAAACTGTGTGCAAGGCTTAAATATCACATCCTTAGAGGTGGAAGCGACTACTGAAATGTTGCAAATTGCAGACACAGCGAAGAGACTTTGATTTATAGGCTTGTTGTTCTTTCAGCAGAGAGACATGAATGCTTCATTTGACTGAGTTCTGTCACAGATTATACAAGTTGTGAGGGAGATGGGTGGCTTAAGAGATACAGCACTGAAGCTTTTAATCTCCAGCTCTCCATTTCAGATTCTGCATGAGTCAAGATGATTATGAAACCTTGCTACCAGATTGCTGTTTGGCCAGCAGTCCAGTTTTCCTGTGTGTTTTGTATTTATGTTACTGGCTTGTCTCTAATAATTAATATACAGATTAGCACTGTGAGCAATAACAAAAGGCAGTGAAAATACTGAATCTATTTTTTCAAATATAAAGATACCTTTGTAAGTTGACAGCAGTGCAAAACTGGCACTGCAGGAAGCTTGTGCCTGTGCTGTATTCTGAGCAAGAGAGTTTATTATCTGGAGTGGTTAGGCTGGAATCTTCTATTAGTTTCATACAATAAATAATTAGTGAAATCTTGACTATGTGGATTTGGGTGTATTTCTGTTAAAGTCTGCTAGTTTCTATTTCTTTCAGTAATTTAAAACCATTTGTCTCAACCCACTGCGTTTCTCAAAGGGATACATTTCCATATTCTACCTCTCATAGCTGAAGTATATGGGAATTGACGTACAGCAAAGCCTACATAAAGAAACCCTCCCCTGGTGAGAATGGGCCAACTCTGAATGTGCTTGGGTCCCTCTGAAATAACCATATTTGCTTTTGTGTGTAGAAAAAATTAAAAGAGAGATGTTTTAAGAGAGCGAGCTGCTTTCTTGCTCAAACTGTGCCTTTAGAAGTTTCCGTCATGGTAATGTGAGGTGTGGAGACGCAGCAAGTCCAGGCTGTACCAGATGGAGTACTTTGCTAATTGGTTAATTCTGCTTTAGTGCCTGGCCACCGCTTGGCACTGTGGCACAGAGAATTTTACATAGTTCCAGCAGGGAACCTTCTGCTTTTTATTATCCTGAAATAAGGAAATGGCTTTGATGAAATGAATGTTCTTAGTGAGATTTTCTTAAATTTTAGTGTGTTCTAAGATACCCTCTTTTTAACCCTGTATGTGTGTCACCTTCTTGAAGTTGAAATGAAAACTGGGTCTTTGTTTTTTTCAGTAGGATCTAGTAGTCTTGAGATCGTGGCTAGCGATTCTGAAAGTGATAAACTGCGTTTCAGTAAATGTGCTAATAATACATTTTGCTTATGGCCTGTCGTAACTACTGACTAATGGATCTGTAGACAGGGTGAGTGCATTCGATTCTACTCATTCAATAAAGCAAGTACCTTTCTGGATAGTGGGACAAATTTGTCCTTGGAATGACTCCATACACTTAAATACACTTACAGCTGAGCTGAATTTCCCCCCCGAGGTCCTATTTGGAGAACAATATTCATCATTTTTTCAGTTATGATCGCAAAGTACAGAGGCATCTTTTTATTTTTATTACTATATTTAAAGACACCAAGAAATTCATAGTAACATAGTAATTCTAAGGTCTGCAGAGCCTAGAATGGGAACTAGATAGTGGGAAAGCAGGGAGTATCCACCTTCTGCAGACGCAAGCTTGCAGCATGCAATTTATGACAAAGATGAGAGTTACTTAACTAGTTCAACTAGTTCTTTCCTTAACTTGGCCATTCCTTCTGAGCTTTGGGAATGTATGTTTTCACTATTTCAAATGAAGATACAGGCTTCCCAAAGGCTTTCTTAGGAACTACATGGGACTGGGAATGAACAATTTTAGAAGAAAAATTTCCTGTAAGAATAGTGTACTTTTCAGCTACTCAGTATACTTATAGGCTCGTAACCCTCTCTGTTATATTATACTTCAATAGGTATTGCTAGAAAATAAAAATCATTAGAGAATTTAAAATGGAAATGTATCGGAAGACGGGCCAGGTTATCTTTGTCCATAACATGGAGCTTGGGATCTGGATTGAATGAATGCTTCTATTTCAGTGTCATTTACAGCACTACATTCAACAACCATAGCATCATAGAATTGTTTGTGTTGGAAGGGACCTTTAAAGGTCACCTAGTCCAACCCCCCTGCAGTGAGCAGGGATGTCTTCAACTAGACCAGGTTGCTCAGAGCCCCGTCCAACCTGACCTTGAACACTTCCAGGGAGGGGGCATCTACCACCTCTCTGGGCAACATCTTCTGATGTTTCACCACCCTCAGAGTAAAGAATTTCTTCCTTGTATCTAGCCTAAATCTACCCTCTTTTAATTTAAAACCATTACCCCTTGTCCTATTGCTAGAGGTCCTGCTGAACAGCCCCAACTCTCACAGCCTTTCTTCATAGGAGAGGTGTTCCAGCCCTCGGATCAATTTTTGTGACCTTCTTCTGGCCCAGCTCCAACAAGTCCATGTCTTTCTTGTGCTGAGGGCTCCAGAGCTGGATGCAGGACTCCTGGTGGGGCCTCACCAGAGCAGAGCAGCAAGGCAGAATCCCCTCCCTTGACCTGCTGGCCATGCAGCTGTGGATGCAGCCCAGGGTAGGGTTGGTCTTCTGGGCTGTGAGTGCGCACTGGTGTCTCATGTCCAGCTTTTCATCCACCAGGATCACATAATACTTTTTTCTTCTGTACTTTAGCAGTGACCAAAGAGATACTGCAGATATCTCTCTCCAGCAAGATTTGCTGTGAAGAGAGCTAAAGGAGGCTTTAAAAGAACCTTAGAGAACCTTTAGCAAGCCCAAGTATATAGTATGTTTTGGATAATTTTAAAAAGAATAGCATCAAATTTCAAATATTCATACACTTTTTGTAGACAAACATTACACTTTGCATTAGGTGCTTTTTTTCCTCTCAGGCATGTCAATTGCCATACTAGTAGAAGATTCCACCTACAGTGTATTTACATTCTCTAAAGGCATTCCCATTCTGGGTTTCTTGCAAACGTTTTTCTGTTTTGATGGTGGTGGGAGGAAGCAAAGAACCTCTAGTCCTGTGGTGAAGTCAGTTTAAAGATTTAAATAGAAAATTAATGTCAGAAATGAGACACTTGAAGCAACCTTTCAACAAGAATTGGTTTCTGCAGGAAGATATATTTGTGTTTGCGTAGGCATGTATATGCACACATTTATACCTCATTTATATTAGGAAGCATTAAAAAAAGCATACATCAGCTGTTAAGAGCTGGCTTTGGCTTGTGGGTCCAGAAATTTCGAAGTGGTCTGTATCATCATATTAGCCTAGCCAAACACTGTCTCTGCATATCATTGCCTGATCACTGGCCGAGAGCTTTATTAATTCCCTGGGATTTGGGAATCCTCTTTGGGAATCTTCTTGCCAAAGTGGGCAGTCATGGTAGTAAGTTTATGGGGACCATAAAGCTCATTGGAAATAGGTCATCGAATGTGTTAAGATAACATGCCTACTTCTTTGCCTAATGCGAGCTGGGTTCTAATCAGCTGTCTAGGAGGTAAACAAAGTTCATTTTCCCATCCCAGTCTGCAAATTTATCTGTTTTTCTGGTGGACAGTTGTGCTTATTTAGTCTAGAAACACTTGATTTTTAATTAGTTTTGTTTTGTCAGGTGGTGAAATAGAATGGCATCTTGTCTTCTCTCCATGACAATAGCACTTTGTGAATTAATTTAACTTAATTTAGAGAAGTCTCTGCAGTCTAGAAAAGAGACAGCTGCAGCAGAATATGACAGAAGCCTACAAAATCTTGGCTGAGGTGGAGAGGGATCAACTGCACACTGTTTCTTCTAATGCAAACACTAGGGTTCACCGGGTGAAACTAGGAGGTGGCAAGTTTGAAACACATGAAAGAAGGTGGCTGTTACTGCTACAGATTGCTGTGGAGGTAAAATTTTACATTGCTATAGGGAAGTCTGGAGAAGACAATGAGAAAGAGAAATGCTCTGAGAACAATTACATGCATAGAAACTATCTTCAGGTCACTAGTAAGTATGAAAACTGTTGGCTTCCTGAGCCATGAGTATTAGGTGGAAGTAAGGAACAAGTTTACCCTGTTCTTATTCTCTTCCATAGGGATCCTTTCATGACCCCTGGTGTGAAGAAAGTGCAGACAGTTGAGAGAGTAAGGGTATGGGTAGCAGAAAAAGTATCATTTCTACCTGGAAGAATGACCAGCTTGCTCATGGCCAAAGTGGTGATGAAAAGGACATATTTGTTGACCATATGATTTGGAAGACATTTATAAACTGTAGCCAGTCAGGATTGTAAAATATTTCCGAGATAATGGTGAAGTCAAAAGAAAAAAATAAAGTCAGTTGTCTGTAACTTGTAATCTCTTTTTATGTTCTGCAGTTCTTGGGCATAATACACCAATATTTTCATTCACTCCTTGTTCAGGAAAAATACGAGATACAAAGCATGCTTTTGCCAATCACTAGCTAAATGCTTCGCTATCTATACCTTCTATATCTCTTTCTGTAGAAAAAAGCAATGGTAGATGGAAATAGCTGAAAAATGCCACAAAGCCAATGATGTTCTAAACTGTTTAGGCCAAAATGTTGCCAGACTGGAAGAGGATTTTTGGTTTAGTGGTGCTGGTGAGATGGCGAACATCAGAGTGTTTCAGAACAGAGCTTTAGAACAGATTAAATGTTGCAATATGAATTAGGATGAGTATTTGGCTAATCCTTTGGAAACATAAGCATACATTTCAATAGCTGAAATACATAACAATGCTCAGGAAAAGTGTAGTAGACATCAGTAAACAGAGCTGAGATTCCAGTGTAGCACTTGGAAGCCCCTCTGAATGATGTCCTCACAGAGCCTGCCACTCATACAGCTGCTTCTGCTTATGTTGTGGCCTAACTTGCAGATATGTGTTATTGCATTCACATATTTTTTTAAAATTTGTCCTTCCCTTTGTAACATACAGAATCTCAAGAGACATCTGGAGGTCTTTTCTGTGCTCAAGAAAGAATGAGGAAGGACTCTGCTACAAGAAGTTAAATTGCTGGTGCAGAAAGTAATCAAACACCACAAGGTGCTGCACGGAGCCTGCAGCAGTAGCACAAACCAAACATGCCCAGTCAAAGTGCTCGTCTACTGTAAGGCCGTGAAAGAATTCAGATACCAGAGGGGAGAAAGCTTTGATGAGTAGCTGTTTATCACACATGCTTCTCCTTGCTCCTGTTTAGAGATGCTTGCAGCTACTTTCTGTTCAAGCCATACAAGAGGCATAAAGAGAAGCAGATTGCTTACAGGCTGGTAGCATAACGCTTTTTTTAGCAGAGAGAGCACCGTATTAGCTCCATTTTAATGCTGCGCATGTCAGTGCCTTGCCCACTTAATACTGCCAACATGTTTTCCCTGGAAAGCTTTAAACAATATGAAAAAGCACTTTGGGAAAGCTTGTAAAATTCAGTCAATTTGTCACAATGTTTTATAGTTTTATCACCTTAGTCAGTGGAGACCGAGTGCTGCATATCAAAAGAAAAAGTAACAAGCTGGAACCATTGCTGCTTTCACATGTTCTAAATAGTCTCTGACATGCAAACACCATGTTCAAGGGCTGCCTAAAATTTACCATGGTAGCAGACTCATCAAAGACTACATGGCAGATAGGCCACCTGGAAACAAAGTAAGTATCTGGAGGTGACTGCTCTTATTTTTCCTCGTTTTTGATAGCAAAGATTATTATTGCTTAGGCGAGTCTCTCTAACTTCTTTTGAAGGTAAGCAAAACAAGTTAAGTAAAACAAAAACTGTGGCGGATTCCTTTAAATGCATGCACAAACAAACAAGATGAGATACTGTAGCACTAAGAAAATTGTTTGTGATAATGCTTAGAAGTAGATAACATGAAAATTTTATAAAATTGGTGCCTTTTGTTTTAATGTTAACTGTTTGGCAGATAGGCTCCTGAGAAGGATGTGGAATATGGAATTACTGATTATAAGGGCTTCTAGGTTTTTTTTAAAGGTGAATGTGGTTTGTATGTATTTATGTGAAAGTAGTATCACTTTGATAGCCTGACATCGAGTTACAGGCTTGGTTCGTACCAAGTGCCATAGTGATTCTCATCTAGAAGAAACAGTATTGAGGGGACACTGGCTGGCTATTTTGTTCCTATTCTGAATCCACATTTTCAAGGAGTATTTGGTTTTATCTGAGTCTCAAATAGGCTGGTCCTCCTTAAGCTCCAGAGTCCCATAAGACCCTAGTAGGAAGCAGCTCTTACTGAAAGTCAAGAAGATAAAAAGGAAGGTGATATTTTGTGACTTGATTTAGGTGAAACAGCAAGATGAAGCAATGCCCAAGGGAAACCTTGAGCGTGTAGCAAAGCGATCCAAGGATAGGCTTCAAAATTCAGAATCTTATTTTTGAAACCATCATGCTTCTTATCCTTTGTCTTAGCTGTTCAGCAAACAAAGTTTCCTTAATTTTTCCCCAGTAATACTAGTTTTAAAGTAATGTATCGCATGGGATGGTCACAGTATGTTGTACACCAATTTTGCTGCTGTTTTGGAGCAGCTAGTCTACTAGAGCTATCTTCCTTTATTCTGACATCCTTTGCTATATTTGTCTCAGGAAAGCTGAGTTTCCTTCCTTCCTTCCTTCCTTCCTTCCTTCCTTCCTTCCTTCCTTCCTTCCTTCCTTCCTTCCTTCCTTCCTTCCTTC
>Ga0065711_1034483_pt1 | contig 23692 bp, 13 predicted proteins | sample Hoacrofraction12_FD_59098 | JGI IMG/M metagenome (GOLD analysis project Ga0065711, IMG submission 59098) | Hoatzin crop microbial communities from Cojedes, Venezuela - Epithelial fraction 12 v2 (version 2) | ecosystem: Host-associated > Birds > Digestive system > Esophagus > Crop | place...
GGGGGGGGGGGGGTACACGACTTGTGCTACTTCAGGCAGAAGAGGACACTCTCTTGTGTCCCAGAGCACCCTTTTGGTACTAAATAATTGAGAGTGTTCTCTTTTCATTTGTTTTTTAAGGTGAAAGCGCACTAACCAGTGTATTTCCTCTGCAGCCTCACTGGAGATCACCTTCAGATTAGCTTCACTAGGGCAGGCATACGGAGGAGCACCAAGTTTGGGGTTTTTCTGAGGACGATGGATGAGATGGAAAATGAAAAACACCGTTCCAGAAAGCTCAAGGGTTCAGGTCTAGTTTTTGCTTAAAATTTATTGAAGTAAATCACATTTCCCAAGATAGTTTTGGCTCCAAATACTAACGAGAACATCCCTGATCCGTGGGGATTCCCAGGGTGCACGGTTCAGGAGAGGGCTGGGGCCTGGGAGGGACCAGCAGTAGGAGACCTGGTCCGGGAGCCTCGTGGCTGGCTGCCCTGCCAGTTACCAGGCAAAGCTGAGTTTGAGGACACTCGCACTGTGGCTGTGAGCAGCAGAAGTGACAAGACCTCGGTGACAGGGAGCAGTACCATGGCAGGAGCTTCCAGGTCACAGCTGCTTCCTCCTGGCTGCCAGCACCGGCTGTTAGTATCAAATGAGCCGTCTGAGCACTGACCACTGCTGGTCCTCGTTGGCACTTTGGGCCATGCATGGGTCAACAGCAGTGGTGATAAACCAGTTACCAACAACAGGCAGTAAATGACAACTTTTTCATGTCTTCAACAAGGCTTTCCTCTACCTTGGTGATTTCTTAAACTGAAATGTCAGTTTGCTGCTCTTCATATAGATCCACAAGTACTAAGGGTGGAGTCACTGCTGGGGTGTCCTACACCCAGGCTTAACATAGGTCAAGACTTCCCTCCTTCAAAGCATGGCAGTCTGTTCTTTGCAGTCACATGTGATGCCTCAGCCCCAGCACTGCCCTACCCCAGCTACAGAAAACAAGAAAGGAAATAGTGACAGCACAGGCAGTCTTATGGTTGTAAACTGTATGTTGCAAAGCAAAGCCCTATTTCGGAGTACAGCTGGCCCCTCAACTTTAAACTGTGATACAGTCAGAACCCAAATTCTTTATTGACAAATGCTGAAACTCTTCATCTGCAATAGTGCTTCTACCACTAATGGCAAAGATAAAGGCTTCTGTTTCCCTTTTTTCCCATCAGAGTGACTATTTTCCAGAGGTGACTTCTTTTTTACAACTGTGATTTACAGACATAGTGTTTTGCAGAAGTGTAATTCAGAAAGGCAAGATTATTTGAATTGCAAAACGTATAACATGATGTCTAAGAGATAATCTTGTTTTAGACTACAATAGATATATCTACAACGTATGCTATTCTGCAGAAAAGGTGCAGTAAGACATGCCAGTCTGCTTGATCAACAAGTACAAAATCTGCCCTCTTTGGCAGTAGGTGAGTACATGGATGCAGCTCTGTTGATGCACTTTGTTGGTTTGTGAAGCCGGAGAAGCAGAGCTGGTGGTATTGGTGTAGCTAGACATACCCAAATCTTCCTATCAGAGAGAGCTTATTTCAGCTGATTAAAGCATGAAGAAACTTCCAGTTTAAATTTTCCACCCAAAGAAAACTTTTTTTATGCATCAAAAAAATTAACTCAGGTGACAATATGTTTCATGATATTAGAAACATCTTTACAATTCTTTATTGAGACATTATAGTGATGCTGAGGTCTCAGGTGAGAACTGTTCTCAACACTCTATCTTTGATAATTCATGTGAAAAATTCTTCCAAACTCGGTCAAGTTATAAGACCATCACAAACCCACAAGCACAGCAAAGACTTTTGAGTTTTTAGAAAAAAAATGTGAATATTCCACCTGCAGCAGCTATGTCGTATCTCCCTGTGGCTTTTCATTACTTACCAGATATGATACATCATGTGCTCCGAACAAAAAATCTTTTTCCATTTTGGGCTACGGCAAACATAAGATATTTTTTCTGCAGTTTCTCTGCAGTCCTTCTGCCAAGGCTTTGTGGGATGGAAGAAAAGAGAAAAGACATTATTTCACCTCTATTTTCCATATTTGTTCCTGAACTCTTTTTTCATTCTGCAGAGTTCAGCATAAGGGACAGACCTCTGAGGAACAGTGTGGTGAAGGGTAGCAGTACTGACACAAATCTTGTGCTGCAGGACTGAAACAGTGTGTAGTCAATGAGGTTGGCAGCTGCAGGAAGGGACAGGGCAGTCTCACGGGAAAGGGACTAAACACTGCCCCAGTTCTGTCAGCTTCAATACTGGGAAATGGATTCTCTAACACCCTCCATCACAGAACTTCTGTGATCCTGACCAGGGCGTTTAAACCCAGGTGCTCACTGCTGAGCACTGACTGCACCCAGCATCTTTCTCTTCTGCTTAGCCATCATGGGACAACCAGGGCCATGCCTGCAGAAGCATCCAGTACTAACCTCTGACACTTTCTTCTTCCAACCGTACATCACCTCATCCATTAGTACTCTGTTTCTCACTCTCTTTTTTGATCTTCCTATCAACAAGATGGGTCTTTCTGTGGGAATCCTGTATTTAACTTCATTGTAACGAGTGTGTATAACAAGAAGACAAATTTGGTACAGAAAAGAAGCTTCACCCAGCGAACAAAAGGCTCTGCTGATTATTGGCTGACCAGGATTTTGCCACCATTGTGCTCCCTGTTGCACTGCCTGGGTGAAGGAAGCCACGGTTAGAGTGTTGACTGGACTGTGTGTGACAGAGAGGTCAGACTCCCTGGCAGAGGTGGCTTTTGAGGGAGAGCTGTCAGCACAGTAAATAAAACTACAAAATTATCTTGAGCTGTTACCTTAGAAGTGATAGATTAAAATCCCTGGTTTAATCTCTCATTCTACTAGACAGGTTCTGGTTGACCTTGGAGTGACAATGAAAAATGAAATCCTGCTCTCAACTAGTTTAATGCCTCCACTGGAGCCTAGACATGCTGTTCTTCTCCAGCAGATCTTCAAAGGTGTTTAGAAGCCCTAGGGTGAAGGCTGACATTTAGTCGACAGGCAAATAAGCATAAACAGGTTCTAATAAACTCCCTTTGATAATTAGATTCTTAGCCTGCTCAGGCATTTCTGAATAACCCAGCAGGTGTTGATCTGCACCTTCATAAGTTTTTGAAAAACCGTAGCTGCTTCTGCCTCCTTTTTAGTGGCTCCCTTTAATAGTACTCCCCTAACACACTGACTGTAAATTCAGTACTAGCTATGAACTGTTCAAACCTAGAATATTGAACAAGCTTCAAGTCCCCACGTAAGTATGCAAGTCAGAGCTAAATTGCTGAATTTCTTGCACTGGTGATAAATGCACAGGAGAGGGGGCTGTAGGACCAGATTGATTTTCACTAGCGGAGCCTTGCAAAGCTGAACACATAACGATGGTTAAAGGATGATAGAAATAATGAGAAAATAGCTTGAACTTTAACATCAGCCATTTTTTTAAATGTTTCTAAATAGTTTTGTGTTATATGTAGCCAAGACATAAAGACTTTAACATCAATGAATGCCCTTAACCTTACCTGTAGGTTTCAACTGCAGAAATATTTCTCACAAAGATTTTTGACTGCTTTGCATCACATAAGCACCTCCTAAAATGATGAGATCGGCGTGGCATAAGTTTTGGTGAGTGCTGAAGGGGCAGCCGAGTGGAATACAGGCTCCTGGAACTGCTGAGATAGGTTAGCTTGAAAGATGGGAGTTGGAGCGCAATCAGGATAATTTTACATTCGTCCAGTAGAGACACGGAGTTTAGAGATAAAAAACAAAAATAACTTTTCTACCTTAATATGTCTGTTCTTGTCACTTTATTGCATGCACAAGATCTGTTACAGGTTGCCTCTCTTTAGACTTTTTGAAACTTCATTTGCAAATAGTGCTGCAATAATGGTTGCATCCCTTTATAGTTATAACTTTTGTAAGAATATCCTTGATCTCATCACAACAGCTCAAACATTGCACCATGAGATAACTTTCTGAAAGACATTCTAAAAACTGAACCAATAAGATGGTTTCAGCAGGTTTAAACACAGGCATCCACTATAAATATTCCTTCAACTATAAAAGAACAAGTAAAAGAAAGCTCCCAGTAAGATTTACCATGAGTATTTATCATGACTTTATGAAAAATCTGAACTGTTATCCAAAACTGTAGTACTTTTTCCCCCACACAAGGCACTTTTTCTTGTTCAGACACAGCTGTTTTCTTAAACCGAGCTTTTGGAGGCTATGTCTTCGGTAGTGCCTGACTTCCAGACTCTTACGCAGCCTTGGCATTGCATTTCAGGTGCCTCTGATGCCATTATCAGAGATAAACCACACATTGCAGATCTCTTTTGCTAATATTTATGATGTGCTTGGAATCACAGACATTCTGTCTTTATAATCAGAAAAGACAGAAACTTAAATGTCTTTTTCCATGGAAAACTGATCCTGTGGAATTGTATGTTTTGCAGGTTTTATCACTTTATCTTCTACAGTAATGAGAAGCTCGTGCTCTTGGTTGAAGAGCTTGGCCAATAACTCATTCATGGAAGTGATTTGGATTTTTTTCTACCTCAGAGTGAATATTTCAGGATTTTTTGCATTTTTCCTAGAGACCTGTAATGACTCATGGTTGCTTTTTACCTGACCACTGTATTTCAGCCTGTGCATATGTATAACTCACAATGCATAATTGTGAGACCACCTGAATAATGGATATTTAGCATCAGTGAAACTCTATGCATAGAAAGGTAGCCCTGGCCTGCTCGAAAGACTGGCAGAACCGAAGAAACATGGGCTCCTCCTACCCCATCCCTGAAGAGGGACTTAGATGAGAGGGGATGACTTGCCCTCCTGTTGGAAGGTACTTTCTCCATTGCTTGGAAGAAAGTCAGGACTAGACCAGATGCCTCCCTTTTAGGTGACCAGTGTTAGATGAAATGAAACTCCTGGACAGGGTTAAATTAAACTTTGTTTGAAATGAAAAAAATCCCTACTTTTTTTTTGTTGGTTACCTAGGTAAATTTTGGCTCTTATTTTCCTCCCAAGTCCTATTATGAGATGAGACAAGCTGTGTCCCTGAAGGCTTGATTAAAGCAGATGCCATGGTTATTTTCATTAAAAAATACAGTGGGAGGGGGAACTGTACCCAGCTTTTACACAGTAGGTGACTTATTAGACAGCTCACTCAAGATGTGGTGGATCCACATCAAAGCGATTCAGTGGGAAGCAGAAAAGCAGGCAGCCAAAGCTGCTGCCCCTGACAGCATGATGACTACGAGTACAGCTCTGTTAAGCTGCAGTTTCGATGAGGTCAAGTGATCACATACTATGATTAAGACAATCAAACACACCACAAGACAGTCAAGGATACAGGTCTTTTATTAGTATTTGATGTTGAACATAACTGAGGATGCTGGAGCTGTTGTCAGCTGTGATTTGCCTTTCTACATCAGGGTGAGTAAATCCCTTAATTCCTCCCTGTCTGCATTCCTCAGTTCGCAAAATGGTTTTGCAAATGTGGGACTGTCCTGGCTACACTTACACTGCTTGAAAGAGTAAACTTCAGACAACTGAAGACAGGACAAGCTGTGGCTCCTTGCCCACCTTTCGCACCATCTCCCCACCTCCCAAGACAGCCAGCAGCACAGATGAAGCCTGAAAACTGCTCATCCTGGGGGGGTCTGAAAGACCTGTGCTGGCTGCCCTGAACCCGAGCTGGACGGGTCTCTGTCTGAAGGGGAGCCTTAATAATCTCTCTGTGACTAGCCACTGAATACATCAATATTTTTTGCTGGCATTTTCTGATCTTAGGTTGCCTATCCTTTATTTTTATGAAGTCCCTGTCATAAAGTCCTGATGTAAACTGTGCACGGAAGACATTTGCAGAAAAATTTAAATAGTCTTGCAATATCCAAAAACGGTGCTGAAATCTCTTGAATGGAAACTCTTGGCACCTTGTCTATGAGACCCCTAGCAGATACAAGCAAGTCAAGTGAGGCATGGTCTCCTGTACTAGACCAGCTGGCAGAGTTGCAGAAAACAAGCAAGCTTTCAGGCACAGAAGCCCTTTTTCCCATCTCAGGGAAAATCTCCTGATTCAGAGTAAAGAAAGGCCTGTGTGTCCCAGACCGAGGTGTCTGTCCGAGCCCACAGGAAGGGCTGTGTGTCCAAGGCCGCACTGCCTGTGCACCAGCACTGCCCGATGGGGTTTGCTGCTGTATCAATCAGCCTAACAAAAGGTATTATTTCTTCTTCAAAAATTTATGCATCTATATCCTTGGACTATCACAATTACAACAGTGTTGCCATTTGTATAAAATAAAACCCTAAATCGTCCCACCAACAGGGAGCAAACTGTTCTCTGCCTCGGTCTCCTTTTGTCTTCCAGTCAATGTAACCCTGTCCCCTGTTGCCTGTGTCTGCATAAAAAGGATGCTAAGGGAGCATTGCAGGAAATTAAGTTTCCTTTTGGAAACACCTACCTTCAGTCATGGTGCAGGGTTTGTTTTCCTCCCTCCTACAAACAGCAGCTGCTGAAAATTTGAAAGGTCTGTTTAAGCTTTCAGCATTTTTACACTGTTCTTGAATTAAGGACAGGAGGAAAGAAGGAGGGCAGGAAGACAGGAAGGAATAGTAAGCACTATGCTACCCATGCTCATGGTTTATTTTGTATAATGCTTGCTGTGTAACAGTCCATCTAGTTCATTGTGCTCTTGCCAAAAGTAGTCATAAAAGATTGCTCAGGGAAGAGTAAGAAAGTGAGAACAGGACAAGTATGTCCAATGCATACCTCTAATGCTCTTCCAGCCATCAATTATTTCCAGCTTGGGGACTTTCAGGGCTAGATATAGCTTCTATGCATTTAGTATCTCCTCTGTGAACTTGTTCCAGCTTCTGACAGCTGCCTCGTTTGGTCAAGAAGTTACATCCACATCTCACAGAGGAAAGGCTCGCCTCCTTACTTTACATGTACACACATTGAATTTCATCTGCTGTTTTGCTGCTGGCTCACTCAGTCTTGTGAAGTCATCCTGCATCCCACAATTAGCCTTACTACCTTCAACAAACCAGGGTCATCTACAATCTTTCTTTGCCACTGACAGAACTACGGTTGTCTATGAATATGGAGAACAGTACAGATCTCTAGATGGATCAGAACTACTTTGGTGAAGTCCGCTCACCTTCAAGAACTGACTATTTCTTCCAATTCTGTTTCCTGTTCCTAAACAAGTTTTTTATATTTTCTCTTCTATGGTAGCTACCTAGTTACTGTATTTTAGATGTTTGGTCTGCTGCTAAACCAGAATGTATATGGCAGTCAAAATAAAAGGTGGCAAAGAGCATACAAGCAAGTACACAATCACAGGAACAAGGTGGGATGACAAGGTTGATATGATCTTCTCGGCTGTCTCTCCCAGTGTTTTCAAGGCTAACTTCTGCACCCTCTGACTTCATCTAGCCACCCAGAGTCAGAAAAAATAGCGTTCTAACTTGATTGTTGGGAAGAAAGCTTTGAGGGCACCTAGTCCTCCACCTTCTGAGGTGGTCTGCACACCCTCTAGGCTTAAGGAGTGACAGAAGTCCAAGTCCACTGAAGGATCCACAATGCAGCAGAGCCTGGCCAGCCTGGGTCTGCAGCTCAGCACTGCCCCTGCTCACACATGTGCTGAGCTGCTGAGCCTCTCCTTGTGCTCTGCATGACAGCATAGACTCCCACTTCCCTGCCACACGCAGTTGCAGGAGAACAGCTGTGCGGAGTTTTCCTGATCACCAGAGCTGAGCTGACGTGCTTTTTCACCAGGGACAGGCTATGGCCAAAGTCAGGAGTTGCCTGCCTGGGTATTGTGGTTGCTATGGCTGGACTCCCCCTCACACCTCTCCCTGCCTCACACCTACAGCATCTGCCCTCCCTTCTCCATCCTGAGCTCTTCTCCATTACCAGTGATTACCAGCTGACAAAACCTCCCTGGCAGCCCATTTCAGCAGAGCTGGAAAAGCTCACTGGCTAGCACCACAAAAGAGCGTGCATCTGATAATTTTCTTCCTGGGCAGCTCCTTGTTTTCCTTTCCTTCCCACTCCCAGTCCAAAAGAAAACACAAGTCATCAGAGCTTATTCTAGCGATCTGGCCAACTTAAACTGTCCCCGGCCCTGCTCTTAGCCCAGATGCATGAATACTCACACAGGGACAAGCCTAACATCCATGGTTTTTATCTGGACACAAAATATTGTATTGTACCTACCATCCTGCCCCATTCCACTGCCACCAGTGGTAAGTGCCACCTACCATCAAATGCACTGTCCTCATCCTCACCACCCTCCTCTTCCTCTGCTGGTCTTTGGCAAGGATCCTAGTCATGGTAAAGGCCTCTTCCGAGTACAACAATTACACTCACATTCCTGGGAGTGAGGGACCCCTTTCAGGCAATCAGTCTTGTTCTGGAGACCAAGCACATACAGAAGATCTATAGAGAATATAGGAGTTGCAGGGGAGCAGGTTTTGCACGAGTATTTCTTTTTTGGTTCCATATGCACTACTGAAACAGAGAGCAGAGCTCTTGCCCTGGGATGCCTTAAGGATGGCATCCCTCTAAACGCTCTATGTAGCCAAGGGTTTAAAGCTCCTACTAGACCAGAGGAGAAGACAGGGTGAGCTGTGAAGGGGCAACAGGTTCTGGTTTCCCTGGGGCACCCTGTAGTGCTGCTGGATGCAGCTGAGGGAGGTGGATGCCCAGGCAGAGCTCACCCACACCTCGTAGGGGCTGGCCAGCTGGACTGGAGTCGAGGAGCATCGCTGTCCCTGCAGCCGAGGGAGGTATCTTCAGAGGGACAAACATGGAAATGTGCTAAGCTCAAGGCTTGCTCCATTTTTTTGTTAAATGACCCACTTCAGGATATTCTAGACTTGCTCATCAGCTCTTTTGTCAAAAGCAGCTGGTGTGACCTCTGCACCGCCCTGGGGCATGGAGCCTGCAGGGAGGCTCCCCTCTGCAGCTTCAGGGACACCTTCTTCACCTCAGCCTCTGTGGGACAAAAGAACAAAGTTATTCTGGGAACTGAATAACAACAACAGATTTTGCCTCTTGCCAGAAATAGTGTGCAGCACTTGTCTCCTGAGATACTACCCTGAGGAGAGGACTCGTATGGGAGCCCCAGCCATCCCACACTTACCCTGCACATAAGCCCAAGGGAGGTGTTCACAGCCGTGTTGCTGGCACTGGTCAGATCGGCTGGCCCGGCCCTGGGTATACTTTCAAGATCCGTAGCAGATGGGGTCCCCTGGGAAATAAGAGAGGGACCCCACAGGTCTCTGGTCCTTGGGCTTTCAGAGGGACAGCTAGGTTTGCAGAGCAAGCGCACAGCACATGGACATACAGACAGGTCCTGAGGAAAAAAACTTTTGAGGAAGAACAAACCCTCCAAGACCCCGAGTTTCTTCTATCAGATCCAAGGAAAGGCTGAAACTGGCAGAAGTTGCACAAAATCAGTTCTGTAGGTGGCACGTTCAGTTACGGGCTGTCCTGGGTGCAGACAAGTGTTTGTGCTAACAGGAGTTTTGTGAACCAGGGTTAGAGGAATTTCTGGTAGCCCCTACAGCACTGTGAGTCTAGCTGGATGTTGTAATGCAGCGTAAAGATTGTCGGACAGACAGAGATGTTTGTGCCTGGACAGACATGGGACATGCACGATGATATTTACCTACACTCATAAAGCAATGTGAAATTTCTTGAGAGCTATTACATTCAAAGTTTGACAAAACTTTGAATTACTAAACTTTTATCTTTTAATTTCTAAACAAAATTACAGCACCACTTGGCAAAATTATTTGGTGCAATATACCTACTGTCAGACTGATCTCTGTAAGGTTGTTATAAAGTTAAACCTGGCATAATTCTAACTTGTAAACTCTTTCTTTAAGATAATCTATAGCTATGGTTCTTTCCAATGCTTAAGCAATATAACAATTAAGAATTGTTAGAATTATGTTCCTTCCTTTCCAGATTTAAAGACGCCAGATTAGGACATTTCTACCTGCTAGCAAAGAAAAATAAAAGTAAACAATGTTCTTTCCTTCCAGTGATGTAGTAATAAATCTAGAAAAAAAAAGAAAAAGAAAAGATACACTAATTGTTTGGTAAATACAAACTTAGGTAAACATGCCTGTTTGATAGGTAGCAGGAAAGAAATAATTTCTTCATTGCTTTACACTGAAGAAGATAAAAAATAAATTTACCCATGTTTCTCCTTGGCTACCCCATGGCTCTCCATCTTGGCCTTATATTCAAAACTTTTTCAGATATTTCTACTACAGACTCATTTATTCTTCTTATTCTGTGGCTAGAATTACACCACACACAAGTTAAGGTATTAGTCCTGAATTTCACAGAGAATGGAAAAACAGAGAGAGAACTCAGATTACTCATCGTTAAGTCTCTTGCAAATGATTTGGCAAAAGTGTTCCACATTTTCTGTCACTAAATAAACAAAGAGAAGCCAAACGTTTTGAAGTTTCCGTCACTAGGGACCCTCAGTGACGTGAATGTTCCTGGAATTTCATTTGACCGGTTGTACCAAATGGGTTGTTTTCTTTGCCCTTGAATGGAGCTTCTCCTTTAAATAAAATAGTAAACCCTAATCACCATAACAATTTTTATAAAATCTTCTAAAATGAAATATTAAGAAGTTATTCTCTTGTGTGCTTTTGGGGATATTTAGCTGAATGTATGAAATGGAAAATTCCCTACAAAGCAGAAAAATCACAAGGGCCAAAGGGATGCTGAGGACAAATGACTGAAAATCATCCATCAGATCCTAACTGATATTTCTTCATAAATGCACTTACAGAAGAAAAATACATGAAAACCACTCCCCCTCCCATCCAAATCTGTAGAAAAACAGGGAAAACCTCCTTTAATTGTATCTGCAGCAGGAAAAACAAGGTGTGGTCCTTGTTACCTGTGCCACGTGAGCAGTAATTCAGAAATGGATTTACCAGGGAGGCTCCAGACCACCTCCCGTGTGCGCACACCCTGCCCACTGTGGTGCCTCCAGTGTCTCTCCCATTGCAGAGTAAAGGCAGGTGGTAGAGCTTCACCCTGCTCCCGATTCAGATCCTGGCTCTCTCTGCCCCCCAACCTGTGAGGCCAGTGCCTGCTGCGGGGCAATGACCTGGAGGCTGATTCTGCAAAGCAGGAAGATGGGAAAGTCCCCAGCTAAGAATAACATCTTAGTAAATTTACAGCTAAAGGAAATGTTAAAGTTCCATTGAAAGCGAAAGGACTGAAGGACATTTCTAAATGTCATTTGCTTCAATGAGAATTAAATATATGATTAAAGGTAAGTGCATAATTTTGTGAATAAGAATTCTTTAACGACCCTTAAATCTACAGCTGTCTCATCAACATTATCTAGAGTGGAACCAGGAATTATTTCCGGTAATCTGAGGCTAAACTACTTGAAAATTAAACTTTAGTGTGAGCAAGGGACAATGATTCTTGTTAGAGATCTACAGATCCCTCTCTTCCTGTCAGTCAAAACTGAACCTAAATCTTCACCCTACATACACAAAATCCTTAAGGGATTTTATTATTGTCCATTTTTATTACTTTATATATAGTTCTTATTTTCTTCTTAAAACAAGATAGAAGTTATCTAATAACTATGTCTGCCCAGATCAAGACTTCATAAAACCCTCTTAAACATTGATGGCCTCATAAAGTAGCAGTTAAACATGCAGAAATTGTATTTTTCATAGCTAAACTGAGCACGTGCTGTCAGCTCTGATCCCACTACACATAGGCATTGTGCCCAGGTCAGCACAGGCGCTGCTGTCCCACAGCCAGCTGAGGACCACGTGTGGGGCAGGTGGCTACAGGGACAACGCCCAGGGGTGGAAAGCTGCAGAGCCCTGGTCCCACAGCCCAGCAGCATGTGGAAAACACCCCAAATCACCCAATAGTCAAAGTCCGGTATTTATGAGAAGTGTTAGTCAACATTTTCATAGTGCTGGCTTCTTATTCAGGTCAGGCCTTTTCAGGGTGTTCACTATTCCCTAGATACTTGTTGAACGTAAATTGTGAGGGTAAAAAGCCCTGAGCTCATAACCTGTGACAACTTGACTTTCCAAGTCAATTTTTTTGGATTTTTTTTCCTTTAAAATTCTAAGGCAGGGCTAGAACTGTAGCTCTTGTCTTTTTTGTCTCCTCATCTCTGAGTTTTATTCACCTTCTGGGATACAGCAATCTGTTAATAAAACAAAAATTTGCAATAGGAATTTTAAATTTATTCAGTGTTTCGGAGTTTTTCAATAAAATAAGAAAAAACTAGAGAATGTGTATACATTTAGTATTTCTTGCCTTTGCCCTTGTACTCCACTTCTACCTCTTTTCACATTGTGCTCTGAAGAAGAGAGGGGGAAAGTGCTACACTATAGAATGAGAGATCATTAGTATTTTTGGCTTTTCCTAATTGAAAACTAAAATATTTTTATTATTTTTAGGAGAAAATTTGCTTTTTCTCCTGAGATATTTACCATATTAGCTTTCTATTCCAGAGGGTTGTACACTTTTATACTGTGGAAGTCTGACTTGGTTGTTGCCCAGTAGTCTCCTTCTAGTAATAACCTTAAACACAAGATGTCAGGTTTTCAGCCCAAACATCTTTAAGCAGGTCAAAAATGGTTTTGGCATTGGATAAATTCCAGTATTACTGGAAAGAAGAAAAACACTAAAAAATTAAGCAAATAATGATTACTCAATCTCTTTGACTGGTGTGGCACGGCTTTGTCCATTAGTTCTTTGTGTTTCTAAATTACTGCCATGATGGAGGTGCCAGACTAGGAAATTGCATCTGACTCTCCATATCCTGAGACTGGCAAAAGGCAGAACACAGCACCATCATTTGATCTTGGTAAATTTTATTTAATCACTGGAGACCTGCCGTGTCCCTTCTATGTCCTTCTGAAAGACTACAAATGGGAGACACAGGCCGAAAGAAATACGTAGAATAATGGGTTTGGAAAAAAACATTAAATCTTTCTGTTTAGATGAAGTCCTTCGTAAAGTGGAGGCTTTTCAAAGTAGTCTGTCGTCCATTCTACATGGTTCTGAGGTATGAAGTGGGATCTAGACCTAAATGTCCCCAAAGCTTAAGGCTTTTAACATCCAACATTGGGGATCAAAACTAATGCTACAATGGAAAAGTGCTTTTGTTCTTAATCTTGTGGTCTCTGATCAGATCCAGCTCTAAACTCACACGACCTGGCTGCCAGCTGAAGGAGCAGTTAGCTCTTGAAGGAGCGTACTCCTCCTTTGAAACTGCAGAATGACACTCACTTGCATCATGCTTTCTTAACAACTGCTCTGTAGCTTTTACTACCACATGCACTTAATAAAACTGCTTTTTTGCATAAGCTCCATGTTGATCTTACTCAGGGTCCTACATTTACTAAAGATTTCATTTCTAGTCAACTGATGCATTTCACTGATGATTTTGATTACAGGTCTCAGAGCTAGTAGGGAAGGGAATTCAGCCTTGTAGGTGTTGACCTGGTAGGTGAAGGAAAGCTCTCACACTGAGTTTTTATATATTGTTTACTATATAAACTAGAAAATATTAACTACAGTACTATACATATACTACACGCATTTTATACCAAACTTTAAACCCTTATATGTTTGGTTTCATCTGGGCTACAGCCAAAGCTATTTGAATGCTTTAGGATTTGAAATTATAATACTCTCCTGTCTGCAGTGGAGGCTTTTTGCCTAGTCCAGAAAACAACAGAACTAAAGCACTTGCAGTGGTTCCTTGCTTTGGTGCAGAGCTTAAAGATGATCAGTGGAGGAACAAAAAAAAAGTATAAGTACAACAAGCAAAATCTGCAAAGCAAAAAGCTGTAGCAGACAATGCCACAATCACTTAATATATGGCAAGATATCAGGAATAATGTCCTGGAAACCTCCTGTTTCAAAAATGGAGAAAGAAAACCAAGAAACAAAGAGATCTGTACTGATAAAGTCACAGAAGTAGCAATTCAGGAAGTAAACTTCTAGAGGAGCCGAGCCAGAACTTCCAAAACAGAGGGGCAGTAACAGGCAACCTTCTTGTTTTCCTCCTGAATTCCCTGCAACAGGATTTCCTCATCACATTATATGGAGCCATGTAAACATGCCCCCTTTGGCTACGTGACAGGAATCATTTCCTCCACCATGCTTGCAGGGAAGGAAAGCAAAAAAAGAGAGGTCAGGATCTTGGGGATTTGTATTAGCAGATAGCACTCAGTCAGGAAAGGGATAAAGATTACAGGGGAAGTGTTGCTATTGGTCTGTAATCCTTTTCTGTCACACACACTTTTTATATTAATCGTAAGAAGTGGAAAAAATTAAGCTTTACTGTTCTTCACTTTCAATTTCTAATTGGTGCTTAATGCAGAGTATAAAGATTTCAAAATGTACCTAGAAGAAGATCACAAGCTGAAATTATGTTAGCATCAACAAATGTGAAAGTAACAGTTTTTTGCACAAATTTTCAAATGTTTCCGTGCATATCTCTACCCCGAAGAAAGAGACATGGGAAAACAGGCATTTTAAATCATGACAAGTTTATTGGCATATTCTTGGCTGTATTCTCGCTCTTTCACTTATTTAAACACTGAATAATATCTTAGATTAGACAGTCTCATTTTAGCATTACTTCACATTGTACTGCACAATCGAGCAGAATTAAAATGGTATGTCTGTTTGCTAGGTCATATTTTCAGTTTCTGAACTGAAAGTTCAAGACATCCATTTTCAGCAGCCTAAGCAGCATGGACCTTGCCTAAATGAAAGCAAGGCAACAGCTGTGCTGGAATCCTTTAAGTGCTGTAACCCCATTCGCATGGACACAGTTTTGCCAGTTCAAAGGCTTAAGCCTTCTAAATAGGAGAGAGAAAAGACTGCTCCCATATAAAAGCATCCAGCATATCTACATCCACACTGGGAGCTGCATCAGTATAACTCCCAGGCAAAAAAATGCGCTGCCATCAAAGCTGTAAACCTGGAAGCAGCAGGTCGGCCTCCTTAATGCTCTGTTTGCAGGAATTGCTGTGATTCTTCCAGATAACACTCCTGTGTATCTTAGTGCTCCAGCAGCACTGGGACCCTAATTCATGCTTAACACAGCCACAGAGAAAAAGCCCGGACTCCTGCAGCAGCGCCATGCCCAAGCACTCGGGTGACACAAACAACTGCTTTGATCAGGTCTGCTCAATGTGCAGAAGTTTCACTGGTTACAAATGGATTCATAAAAACCAACACCAGAAAGGATGCTCCTACAAGAATTGAGTCTGATTTCCTACTTATGTAATGTCTACAGAGTACACTTAATGTACCTTTGATGGAAAGATAATTTCTGGGTAAGTGTCCATCCTTGCAGACTTTAAGCACTACAAAGCCTATTACATAGTAGACATGCATGTTGAATCATACCAGTTTTTATTACATTAAGACATTTCATCAGAACAAGACTAACACATTCAAGTTAAACTCCTTTGTACAAAATGCTCTGTCCCTGTTGTTAGTTACTCACTAGCTTTTAACCACTGTGTTTATTTCCACCCTGCTCATGAAATTAAGCAACGCCAGGACTTGCACTGATCCCCATTGAACCCTATTGGAAACAGCCCCACCTGATGATCCTTTCCTACTGATAGTTACTTCTTGAACTCAGTTACCAGTTGTTCATCTATTGTACACGTGTGCTATTTCTGTTGCAGTGCCATGTGTTCTAAAACTAGAATATCACACAGCATTAAAATAAATGCCTCACCCATTTTAATATACAGGCATACTTAGTCAATTTTAGACATTTTAGACCAATTACTTGTCCTGTTGATGTGACTAAGGAAGCTGGGAAGACACTATCTAGAGGTACATGATATTAGCACATGCTGCTAACTGATTTATTTAAACAAACATGTCTTGTTTTGGGCATTGTTTCTTTGACATTGACACAGGTTATACCAGTCTACCTTCACTGGCTCTGAATTGCACCAGTTTACTTTCACTGATCTAAAATCATGCTGTTAGTGCTGTGTTCAGATCAATTCTTAGCTTATAAAAACTTACCATATACCCTCTGGTTGTGTCCTGAAGGAATCGCAGATAAATGTTTTCAATGCAAAGGAAGTAGTACTGAAAAATGCACTTCGTTAGTATCAGCAGCATAAAGAAAGCCTACAGCTGTTTCACATATGAATTGCTTAACCAGCAGCCTTCTAGTGTTAGACCTTTTCACAGGCAAAAAGTTCATAGGTGATAAGAACTTAAAAGACAAATCTGATTGCAATTACACAGTTCTGTGTTGATCTCCCACAGTTGCTCTCTTCTCTTTATTTGTATGGTCTCTCTTATAAGTAGACCAAATCACTCCCGGTAGCAGGTGAAGTCACACTAGGTCAAGCTACATCGAGTGAGTTAGTCGTGGTTCTTGTCCTCATGAGTAGCGACTCATGCAGCAAGAACCCATGACAACTGTTGGCTGCCCAGCAGACAGGCACGTGAGTGGCTCCTTGGGAAGGCTCCTATGATAGCTCGGCACTTCTGAGATTTTTTTTTTTGTGCTGCTGATAAGCATACCAGATCCACAAAACAAACTGCAGGGCTTTCGCCGCAACCTTAGCTTGCCAGCTGCCTGAGATTCCACTCTGACAGCCTAAGGATTTTGTTTTCCATCCAGACAGTATCTTCAAAATGTTACATTTTTTCCCCCAGTTATGCTTCCCCAGGATAAGAGGTTTATTGATGCCCTTTCACTACTCCAGGGATTGTTTCAACATCTTTCTTCCTTTTTATAACTCCACCTAGGACTTCATCTGCAAACCAAGCAACTAACCTTACTGTTACGGCAAGACACACTAACACTGCTTCTTAAATGGCTACTAAAACACAACTTTTGTAGGAAGAATGCAAACTATTTCTCATCTATCTTTACCAAATTCCTAGCTGAACTTTTCTTTTCTTTAAAAACAGCCTTCTACTGCATTCTGTAGATGGGCCTAGCTGGCCTGCACTTTTTAATATTACGACTTTTGACCTGTTTTAAAACAAGAGGTGTTAGGTAATATAATATAGGAAAAGACGTTTTGGAACTTCAAGATTGCTGAGTACTACATTCAAAAAGACACGTGATATTGTGTGCAGACTTACTACTGGCATATATACAAACGTACGGCTGTTTTCAGCTGTTTACAGTAATTCCTAAGGCAAAATGCATGCCATTTATCAACAATGTATGCAATGAAGTCTTTAAGAAGCAGCCTTTAGCTTAACTATGGGGGAGCAAAGAACTCCCCACGCAAACCAACAGTCCAGAGCAATATTAGTGAAATTACTTTTCACGGAAATAATTGAACTAATTCCCTGTTAATTGCTGTGTCTTAGCAGCCCTTAAGAAAAGACGTGTCACCTGACACTGTGTCACGTATTGGATGTATATTGCAGCAAGTAAACTGTTAGTTTTTGTCAAGGCAGTTGCTGGCTGTTCCCATTTCTGATGCTTCTCAATCCCCACTGCATTCATCCTATCTATAGAATAATCAATACAACAATATACCACTACTTTAATTCTGCAGAGTCATAATTCAGCCTCCTATTTTCCATCCAACTGTGAAGATTTTCTAAGCATGGCACCTCTTACTCTGCAGAATGACTTACTGAGTGTAAGCAGACATTATTTCTTGTGGCAGTAATAAAAACACATTTGTGGAGTGGAATCACAGTATTTTGCTCCTGCTAGTGAATTAGATTTTATTCTGACTTTTCTTTCCTTGGTAGAATTGTCACATACATCCTACCAAGTATTTGCTTTGGTACACTGGGTAAAATCCCACTGGAAATCTGAATGCATTACCTCAGCAAGGCAAAATGTTTAGATTACTGCCTTCTTACACAAAGAGAGCGTGAGGTTGAAGGTGGGTTAAGTTCCTGGTGTTAGCTTACGCACCTAAAACCCTCACAGCACACACGTGCTATTCAGTAGCGACTACAGCCCAGCAGAGAAACTCTTGTGAATGTGGTGTTCCCCAGTCAAACAAAGTGCAAACAGGGAGGAGCATCTGAACATAGACAATTTTACTTTTAACTGTAAAATGTGCTATTAATTAGCTAATTTCACGTGGCAAGCTGGATGCTGAAATGACTGCATTTTGTCCGTGGTATGGCAATACCTGAGTCCCCAGGCGAGACGGGGGCATTCACCGGGCCATGCGGTGCCACATCTGCAAACACTCCTTGTCACACGTGGCTTACAGTCTAAATAACTGACACAAGCAAAGGGCAAAAGGGGAAGCAGAGATACAGCAGTATCTCATCCAAGGTCACACGGCTGGTCAGTCACAGAGCTGAGATGAGGAAGGGGCCCCCGAGCCCCCACCTCAGTGCCCTCACCGCGGGACCATGCTGTCCGTCCCTGCTCGGCTCGCGGTGGCAGCTCTATTTGTTACAGAGGCTCCTCGCAGAGGCGATAAGTCCCAATGGAGTCACAAAGCGTGTAATGGGAGCCTCTGCCGATAACAGCAGGGTTTGTTGAATTAAAGAGATGAGCATAAGGAAGCCTTCAAAATCATTCTGAAATCTGGCTTTAAGTAGTTAAGAAGCATAATTAAAAAATAGCTAATTTGAATAGCTCTATGTATCCCTGCTGCCTGATCAGGTTAATTACTTAATTTGATTAGTTTCTGAAATCCTTTTAAATTATTAACATTGTAAAAAAAAAAAACCTTCATACAAAATGATAAAAGCTTAATTTGATAATCCTGTAATAAGGGTAGACAATTGTTTTAGCAAATGTTCAACTGCTTTTCAGGCCTGAAGCTAAGAAGGAAAAGATAGCAATTTGCACATCACAGAATTACTCACAATATTTTCGAAAACGTGGCTGCTAAGTCCTTATTTTACAAAACATTCTATTTGTGTGTCATTCTGCATAGTTAATTAAAACAAAAATAGCTATTAAATATATTTATCCTTCAGCAGAATTTACTCTTGCTCTGCTGTTGTCAGGTAATTCTGTGTCCAGCTATTGCTATAAAAATAACTTCAAAGGCATGTTAATAAAAATAATGCAGTAATGAAGGTTTCTTTATTTGGGAGAGTCTAAAAGCGGTGATGTAGTTTGGAACGGTCTCAGGTCTGTGCCGCTGCTGACGGTGGTAAATAACTTCAGCTTCCTCAAAATGACTGCATCGCATCAGGCTGTGCATCTAGACATTTAATTCCAGATTAATGCTGACAAATGATTCAGGTGTTGTCTGCTGTTAAGGAGAAGATCGGTGCCTGTGGGATCCACAGAGCATAGCTTGATTCAGATGTGGTTCTGGCACTAACAGCAAATCAGCCCACCTGGGGAAGCCATCTGTGGTCATGAGATTCTCAGCTCAGTCTCTCAGTTTTAAACTCAAGAACTTAAAAGTATATACTGCTAGTCTATGAAAAGTTTGATGTTTAAGTACCTTGCTTCACTCAAGCGGTTCTTGGCATTTGCTGAAGATGAAAGTGATTCCCAACTTATGAAACCAGGTGACATGAGGGATGATAATGTGGTAAGAAAGTCTAGGAGGACTAAAAGATTTGGGTGAGGAGGAGGAAGTAATTTCCATCAGCTTAAGCCGCTGGCATGTCTAGCCCTCAATGGGAAATTGGATTTAGCAAGCTCAGGAACAGAAACACGGTCATGAGTCCGTCTACAAAGCTTTAGGCTAAACGCGGCCTTTTGTGGTATTTTTAGGAAGAGAAAGTTGTGATAGGAAAAAAGAGAAAGACACTGAAAATTAGTGATGCATGCCCAGAACTAAGAAAAAAAGAGTGTCACAGATATAAAGGAGGATTTTGAAAAACTGTGTGTAGGTTACAACATTCCGAAACAAGAGAAGTGTTAAGGAGGATGTATTAAGGTTGTACGTACCCTTTAAAACAGGACTGAGACATTGATAAGATCTGTTTGGAAAAATGCATAAATTTCAGAAATGCATTTTCTCTTCCTAGCCCAGATGTGGATAGTAATACACACACGGTCCAAAAGTTTTTATTCATTTAGGCAATGTTTTCTCTGCTTGAAGAAAGTCACATACGCGAATGTATCTACCTTGTAATTCCAATGATGTGCCAATGACTACACGCTCCCAACAGTTTCTAATGCAAAACCTATTTATTTGAATTTCTGGAGATACTTTCAGGATACATAGTTATATTTTGAAGGTTGTTTCTATAGTGCTAGATAAAAATAATGGCACAGGCTGTTTTCAAAACAAATACTGTAGCAATTAAAATAGGCACACAGCCATTCTTCCTGATTTAATTAGGATGTTTGTAAGAAATTATTCTAGCGCATGCCTCTTTCTAACCTACACTTTCTGTAGAACATACATGACTCTTTCACCTCACAAGATTAACAGAAGCCAAAGGAGATAACGGTATTTTCCTTCTAGCTGCAGAGACATACTGCATGAGTATTAAAACCAAATACTGTCAAGGATACTTTCTTTTGCGTACTATAATTTGGATGCTAGGAGGATTTTTCTAGGTGAGTTATACGGTTATGTCTTCGTTACCAACAAATAAGGTGTGGCCATGTATCCCACCTAAATTCAGAACTGCAGACGAAGGAGAAGCTTTGAGAGTTCTGTTCTTACTAGGCAGTCCCAGAAAATTGTTGTTATTACTGCTATACGATTGCTACAAGCTTTTGTCACAGAAGGTTATAGATATTTTTCAGCGAAAACTGTCAGTCCAGCATAGCCAGCTTATAACTTTTGAAAACAGGCCCCTGTCCAGAGTGTAAACGGTATATACGGGATGTATTCCAGAGAAAGACAATATGTTACATGTGACCTGTACAGAATAGTAAGAACTACAAGTGTTGAGGGGCAAACATGAGAACCCAAATTTTTATTTAATTTTCAAAATAAATACAAACATTTGGTCAAAGATATTTCAGAAAAAACTCAGAATACATTTGCAATGGTAGACAAAACAGAAAATGAACATTTTAAATACATTGAGAAAACGTTTAACAACAAGGTAAAAAAGAATCCCCCCCCCTCAAAGTAAGTTCTACACCCAATGATCAGTACCGTGCTGCCAGTTACTTACTGCTATACATAGGAAAATAAGCCTTCAGATTTCCTCAGAGGCCATCAGCATAAGCCCAGAAGAATGAAAGTTAATTACTCATCCTAAAAATATTAATTATTTTCAGTAAAGGTAATTTTCATGAAGCCTCAAGAACTACAGCCTTAGGAAATCGAGTCCCCCTTTTATATATGCATATACACACACAGAGAGATATATACAGATAAATGTACATAGCTGGTACAGACAGCACAGCCTGCTTTAGCTCTGCTGTATTGCTAAAAGTACCCAATCAGTTCACTACACAACTGCTTCCGTGATTGTGCGTAGTAACGAATTCTGCAGTTTGCTTACAGGCTGCATAGCCTAGTGATTTCTTTTGCTGAAGTTTTATGTAAGCTTGTGCTGTTTGATTAAAGGAAAGGAAGGGAGGGAGGAAAGAAAGAACTGAAGGAAAACAAGGAAGGATGGAAATTCTCAGGCAATACTTTGTACAGTTTTACAAACCGGGAAAAAATTTAATTCATTGATGCAATAGCGTCTTCTGCAACTGTTTCTTTGTTGTAAACACAGAAAAACCAGTCATAAATTCAGGCACTGCCAGAGCTACAGCAGTCAATTACATTTACTGTTTGAAATTACAGGTGCTTGGCCTGGATCTCAGCTGTGGAATTTAAAAATCAGGCATGAGTAAAAGGACCACCCATATACACATCTATTCAAACCAACCCTTCCAACAGTTTTAAGAAAGAAATAAAAAATGACAGACTTTACCGTATTCCCGGAGGTAAGCAAATCCAGGCTCTGGTGGATGACGGTGGATACAGCTTTCCAAAACTGGAGACCCCTCACAGAGAATGAATGCCCTGCCAGCTGCTTTCTCATACTTCATGTGCAGAGCTCAAATGTGTGAATCTCTGTGGAGTTTGACTTGGCGGTATATCACAGGGAGAAAAGTAATCTTTCAATCAACGGGACTCGGTTCCACACAACTGTGTTCAATGAAGTTCTCGTATACCAAACAGTTTGGTGAGAAAAAGGTTTATCTCTGTAGTATAATTTATTTTAATTTGTTATTTTATCCAAATCCAGTAGTGCTGCTATCTTTTTAATATCTTCCATAAGTTTTTATATAAAGCCTAGACATGCTCTACAGTGAATGTAAAATGTGTGGATCTAAAATTGCATTTTAAAATAAAAAGGTTTTATCAACAGAGACATTCTGGATGCAAATCTGACTCCTGTTTTCCCAAACCCTGAGCAACAGCCAGCCCAAGACACATCATGCAAGCTGTCAGTCAGCAGCAGAGCAGCCTGTTTGGGACCCAGGCGTTCAGCGCCGTACGGGCTCCCACTTCCCACAGCCAGACACCCACCAGCAGCACGCTGAGCAGCAGAACCAGCATCACTCACAGACCGCTTCCTTGCTTGCTCGTCAGCTCCCGTGGGGAGTAAGCGAGTTCCGTGCAACACAGCATCCCACTTTGTCTGGTTGTTGGGGGCTTGTTGGGGCTCAGGGTGGTCTTTTTTCAAGAATTCTTCTTCCTCGAGGTTGTTCAAATATGAATTTGTGTGAAGGCCTGGTGGGACATGCAATCAGTACGTACACACCTGACTAGGCGGTCATGTTATGTTGTTTACCTCAGTCCAGTATTTCTTCTGGTCTACTCCTATATAATATCCTACTTTTGAGCACTTACAACGCATGAGATATTATGTACAGAATACGGCAAAGACTAGTTGTAAAGCATGCAGACATCAAGGAGCCATGCAGCCAGCGGCTCCCAGGGGCAGCTAGGCAGCACCTCACCAGCCATGGCTCTGTCCCACCATCCAAGCCAGAAGCAGGGCAGGGTGGGGGGCACCGCAGGAAGCCGGGGCCAGGACAGAATCACAGAACCACAGAATGACAGAACGGTCAGGGTTGGAAGGGACCTCTGTGGATCATCTAGTCCAACCCCCCTGCCAAAGCAGGGTCACCTGGTGCAGCCTGCCCACAGGTCATGGCTGAGACCAGGAGGGCCCATGGCCGGGCATAGGCCACTGAGCTATCCTCAGCCCATAGTCGGTAGGACACAGGGATTTCCATTATGTGTATTTGCCTAATGCATCCCCTCGGCCAAGCACAATTAGCACTGTCGTCCTGAATTCCCCAGGACCATTTTTCCCCCACTGTGCTTTAGTACACACATTTCTGAATTAACAGCTGAGCGATATTGCTTGCTCTTGCAATGACGCTGTCTTTCTAGGTTTTTTCTTTAAGGTCCAGCTTCTTAAATGGTAGGGCTGTAGGAAATTCTTATGTTTATTCGTTCATTAGAAGTTTTATACTTTGTATTTTCAAAGTAAGCTTTGCGAGCGTAAACTCTCAAGGCTTAAATAAGAAAAGCTAAATAAAAAGAATCCAAATATGAATCACAGAATCACAGAATCACAGAATGGTAGGGGTTGGAAGGGACCTCTGTGGGTCATCTAGTCCAACCCTCCTGCTGAAGCAGGGTCACCTACAGCAGGCTGCACAGGACCTTGTCCAGGCAGGTCTTGAATATCTC
>Ga0065711_1004773_pt1 | contig 23690 bp, 11 predicted proteins | sample Hoacrofraction12_FD_59098 | JGI IMG/M metagenome (GOLD analysis project Ga0065711, IMG submission 59098) | Hoatzin crop microbial communities from Cojedes, Venezuela - Epithelial fraction 12 v2 (version 2) | ecosystem: Host-associated > Birds > Digestive system > Esophagus > Crop | place...
CACCGCCGCCCAGGCGGCCGCCACCCCTCCGCGGCTCAGCGCCATGGCGGCTTCTCACGTGGCGGCGGCGCTGCCCGATGACGCGGCGAAGGGGCGGTTCTCCCCGCCCCGCCCCCGCAGTGCCACGCGAGGAGGGTGAGTGCTGCGGGGGCCGGTGGCAGCGGCCCCTTCACGTTCGCCTCTTGAGGTGGCGGCTGAGCTGCCCGCCGTGCCGTGCCCCGTGGGAGCGAACGCGGTCCTGGCCCGGCGCCCCCCGCTCCCTGAGCTCCCTCACGGGGGAAGGCGCGCGGGCGGCGGGGAGCTCCCCCGGCCCTGAGCTCCCTCACGGCTCCACGCCGCCGGCGCCGGGGGAGTCAGCGGTGCGGCAGCCGGCCTGCCAGCTGCAAGGAGCCCCGTCAGGTTTGACAGGGGCACACGCTCCCCACCGCCCCCCCACCCTTCCCGCCGAAGTAAGGTTCTGGGCGTTGACGGGTAGGAAAGGGTATTCTGCAGCTGTCCCCCTCGATTTTCTCTTTCAGGTGGTGTCGCGACAGGAATGACGGTGAACACGCCGCTGTGCTTTGGAGGAAAGACGATCCTGGCTCCAATGGTGCGAGTGGGAACGTTGCCCATGCGTCTTCTTGCGCTGGACTATGGTGCTGATATCGTGTACTGTGAGGTACGACGGCTGAGCAGATGAGGCGGTCTTATCTGATAATTTTATTACTAATAAAAGTACAAATAGACTTTGTTTATTGTAGGATTTTTTTCGTTTTACATGTATTTTTCATTAGAAAAATGGGGAAAGGAAAATCTTTATGGCTTAAGACATTTCCCTTTGAGCAGTCCTCAAGTTATGGCAAACCCATATTTTAAGACTGGTCAATAATTTGAATTCATTTAGCCAAACCACTCACTATAACTATTTCCTCACCTTCTACTGTGTTTTGGTTTTTGTTGGGTTTTGGGAGTATTTTTTTTTTGTTTTTTTGAGTAGAGTCATAATATTGAGGGAAGTCTTAGACTGACCTGCCCTCTCACCTGGCTAGCTCTGCTGTGCTAACCCAGAGCATCTATATGTATGTGTATATATATATATATATATACACATACATACACACACTCACAGCACTGCTGTCCTCCTTGCTTAACCACTTTTCTGAAAGCTGCCTGAAGCAGAGGCTCCAGTTTGCTGCCGATATTATTGGTGGGACTGCTCTGTAACTTAAGGTAGTTAGTCTGTCCAGTAACTGTCCTTGCTGTTACATTACATCAGTACTCCCACTTTCCCACTTTCAGTGCTATTATCAACTCGTCTCAAATGTAGGCACTGGTACAAGTTACATGACTCAGCCAAGATTTAATAAAAAAAATCAGTAGGAAGTTTAACATAATGTAGACATCGCTTAAATACTGGCTTTCCTGGAGAATGTTTGATCTGTACCAGTAGAACAGACTGAAACAAACTGTCAGATTGGTTGTTGATGATGTTCTCCAGGAATCCTCACAGCACTCCTCTTGTGAGCAAGCTCACTGCCCTTTTTGAGGGTAGATAAAGATTTGTTTTTAGAGAGACAATATGTGGTTTTTACCTTGGCCTCATCTTTTGTCTCTAGTTGTGTCAGTTACATGTGAAACAATAATTATTGCTGCATCATGCAGAAAAAAATCTTAGAATTCAGTAGAATAGTTACTGCTGTCTGTTAGAAAATTGGGAGTAACGAGGTGGTTTTGTTCTTTGACAAACAATAATTAACAGTTTCCCAGTTTATGAATCATGACCTCTCTGGTTTACATGAGATTAAGTGAGAATATGTAATTTTTTCGTTCTCTGAGGGGCTGACTGTACATGGTATTTAGAGAAGAGTCGCAAGCATGGAGTTACAGATTCAAAAAATCTTAAACACTGAAAGAGTGTCAGACTTCAGATAGCCTTTGTACTTTACAGGTGTGTCTTATACTTCTTAGTAGTAGCAAAGAACCTTGTTACTGAGCAGCTACTGGATTTCGCTACATAGAGATTTGACAGGACCATTGTACAAGAAGTTAGTAACATAGAAATTGGTGGGTTTAAAAAAAAAACCAACAAAAAACAAAACCACATCCAAAACACAGAACAAACCACACACATAAAGGTATTGCTTTGCTTAAAGCTGAAGTCACAAGGTGTGAAAAGTTATTTAATCCAGCACTGTAAACTGTGCAGCTAAAGCAGTTTTTCCTTTGCACACACTTTTTGTCACAATTCTAGAGAAACAGTTACCTCAAAACAAGAGGCCCTCAAAGTTGCTTAACAAGTTTTGTTACATAAACAACCAAAACTTGTAGTGTGAAATTTATTCCCGTAGTCAAAAACCTGTTGTATTTTTGAGGTGACATGAGGAAAACTAAGGTCTCCTACATTGTGTTCCCCCCAGGCCCAACACTGCTGTTGAGAGACAAGAGAGTTAAGATGCCTTTGACACAGACTAGAGTTTGCAGTTAAGTATCTGTCTTAATAGGTTTTGTCAGAGAAACGATTGTTTTCTTAAGAACTGTCAAGATAGTATAAAATAGAACAGTTGTTTTAGGCGATTATACTGCAGTTGTTCAGCAACAGCACAAATAACTGCATTTTTGTAATTTTATTTCTGTATAGTAAAGCTTCATTTTCTGATTTATCCGTTTTCCAATCCTTCCCCCCCCAAGCAATTCCCTCAACATTTTAGAACTCAAAGCTGTTACAGAACTTAAAGTGAACAGTACCTAATGAGTAACATTAGTTAAAAGCTTAGATTAAAAGCACTACTCATAAAACCTATGATAAATACAAGAAGACTGAGATTAGCCTAATCCCTTACCTCTAAATCAGTAGATTTTTAATTTATTTACTAAAAGAGTTTATAATAGACTAAACTTCTTCAGGTAACTAACACTATAGCGTGGTGGGTTTTTGTCTTAATTTATATAGCAGTTCAATTAACACCTGCTTATTTATTTCAGCAGCTAACAAGTTATATTGACTCAAGCTGTAGCCCTTTGTCAATTAAAGGCAGTCAGTTTGTCCGGAAGCTCAGCTATAATCAAGTTGATGGGATACATGTGAGAAAATGGCTTATATGGTGTCCTTAATAGATTGAATTGTGTTGGTCTGTAGTGAAGTTCTATGTCTAGTATGTAGATTAAAGTTTTGGATTTCTTCTTAAAGGTAAGCTACAAATTCTAGACAAACGATGACTGTATATTAGGTTCTCCAGTAAAGGTCAACACCAAGCTTTGTTTTGTCTTTTAACAAATGTAGAAAACTGTTAAAGCTCAGGATTAAGGTAAAGAAGCTTTAAAGCCTAATACTGCTGGTTTATTCTATATGCTTGGCTAGTACAAATCTACATTGATTCTTGAGGTGGTCTGTTGTTATAGCATCAAGTTATCTTCCCCTTCCGCTCTAGGGAGTTCATTCTGCTTTGTTTCCAGCTTGCTAGATAGGTATTTGAACAAAATGGTTTTTCTAGAACTATGTAAACATATTCTTATGTTCATATGTTCTATTCATGTTTTGTAATGTAAGTTGAGCATGTTGTATTGTTAAACTAGTTTGTATTTTTTTCTATATTTGGTATCTTTTGTTATTTAATAAACAGGGCAACTGTTTAGAGCTGGGTGGCTTAACCAGTTCAACTCACTGAGATATTTTTATTTCTTCTTCTCAGGAGCTGATTGACATAAAGATGCTGCAGTGTAAGAGGGTTATAAATGGCAAGTATAGTGTTTCTTTTGTTAATATTTGTAAGCATTCTTTTTTCTGGGTAAGAGAAAAAATAATTATTTCTCTTAAGTAATTTAATAGTGATTACAAGATATTGGTACATGTACTTTCTCTAAACCGTGTGTAGGGACTTGTGAAATGCTACCTTACAACTGCCTGCTGCTCTACAGTTTCAGACTTTCAGTTTCCCTTCTTAAGAAATTTCAGTAGTTCAGTTAGTGTCCCTCAGGAAAAACATAAATATTTTTGGAGGATAAGGGGGCTACTGTATTAGTAACTGACACTTTGTTACTTTTTAGGGCCTGGACACAAGTTCTTTCTCCATCAATGACTTAGTTTATTACAAAGATTTGAGGAGTTTTCTGTTAAACTTTGATAGAGACCAAGTCACTGGGTGTGCAGGTATAGGCCTTCTAAAGTGAAAGATTTTATGATTTTAGCTCCTGGAATTATGTCTTTCTCTGCTAATGTTTCAGCATTATGCTTCCTAGCGGCAGGTGAAAGAAACTAGTAGCTGGAATAGACACTGCAGTAAAGTTCCAGTGCCTTGCTTAAAATTTTAAAGCTTTTAGTTTTATGTGCGTTAAAAAGACAAGTAATAAAACCGTAATTAACAGATAAACTCCTCAATTCTGTATCTACATACTGGCTTCAGCCTCTCTACTGCCTTCATATGTTATTATAATAAAGAATAAATAGTAAAAAACTCTCACTTTGTCTTGGGTTTTTTGGTGTTGGGTTTTTTTTCAGAAATTTTAAGTGTGTATGTCCTAATATAAAATATAATTTCCTAAGCAAAACTACTAATATTAGTTACAAAGCCTTTTAATTTTTGAAGAAAAGTTTGATAGTGTCCAAGAAAACAAATTCATTTGGACTGCAGTAGAGACAGTTTCCAATCAGGAGTTTTTATAAATGTTAACTGTTTGTGACGTTATAATACAGATGCCTTTTAGTCTACTGCAATAAGGAAGCAAGACATACAAGATCTCACCGTTTCTATCATTTTTTTATTTACTTGAGGTCCATGGGCTAGATTTGGCCTAACATAATTTTCAGAGACAAGTTCTTAAGAAGATATCTTTGAGACCTCCCCAGCTGAGTGGCATGAGAAGCAGTAATTTGTAGTGTCCCTGTTGGGGAACAGAAGTCCCCTACAAATCTACTTTCCACTCCTGTCCCTTCCCAAAATGGTAGCGTTATGTTCATTCTGACTGATTCATCATTAGACTTGTTCTGATGCTGATGCTTGCCCAAGAAACAGGCAGGGTGGGGGTGATTAGGGAGTGCTATGGGAGGGAAACAGCAATGTGCAAGAAATGTACTGCAAGGATATACAGGAGGTAGGGTGCTACTAGTTCTGCTGTTCATGAAAGACTTACCTGGTAGCATTTAATTTGTATACAAGTTATATAGTCTCATGATTTCCTTTATGATTACATTTGTATATCATTTTTGTCTGTTTTATCTGTTCCATTTGATATAGAAGTACTTGAAACGGTGGACTTCGTTGCACCTAATGAAAGAGTTGTTTTCAGAACTTGTGAAAGGGAGAGGCACAATGTTGTCTTCCAAATGGTAAGAAACCAGCTGCAGGTACTCTTCTGATAACAAAACGGCCACACAAGGTAGCGTAAGTAACGTTAATCTAAGTCTAAAGCAGCTCTCCGTATTGCAGACTTACCAATTTCTTGACGCTTTGGATGGATGTAAAATTTCACACCCAAATGTGTTACAGAATTTCTAATCTGTTGATACACATGCAGTCAAGATGCTACATTATAAGCTCTCCATACGGCTGTCTTCAGAAGAGGAGATTAAGATTAATTCCATGCTCTGTGACAGCAGCTTGTTTTTGTAGTAGATATCTTTGATATATTTCCAAACGTATAGGTACCAAAAATTAAATTATGCTGATGTTTGATCACGTGTCGAAGTTTTGTACTGTTCAGTAAGCAGTCTCTCTGGAAGGACTGAAAGAAATGGCATTGTTTAGTGTAGGTAAGAGGATTAGTGTGTGCATTAACATTGTACAAATGGATTAAAGGCTTCTGGAGAGAAAAACATAGTGATTTCTTCTTTGAGACTACTCTGTGTAGGACAAGATATGGTGGGGGTTGGAGGGAGGGAGAAATGTGGACTGTATTAGATATTGGAAAAGACATTTTTCAGTGGTAATGATAGCCCTGGAATAGGTTGTTATTAGTGGAGTTTAAGAGCATAATAAATAAATATCCAATGGTGGTGGGCTAAGAACATTTGATACCACTGTAGGTGAAGAGGGTGGACAGACCTCTCCAGACCCCTTTTTGCATCACCTTTTGTCATTCAATGACTGAGTACATGCTTTAGCTAAATGTTTTAGCTATTTGTTGTGCCGTGAATAGGTCGCTCTCAGTTCGTACTAAATGTTTAGAGCAAATGTAGTTATACACATATGCAAGTGAGTACATTTTTTTAAAATTAATTTTATGATATTTTATAATTACAAATACTTTTGTTTTACTAACAGGGTTCAGCAGATGCTGAAAGAGCCCTGGCAGTAGCTAAGCTTGTGTAAGTAGTCTTCTCTCACACACTTCCCACTTTGGGTTTGTTCAGGGTTTTTTGTTCAGAGGAATTATCATGGAAGACAACTTTTTATGATTGAGGGGATCAAGGTAGGCCTTGATAGGACCAAGAAAAGTTCTGTAGGAGCTGCACAGTAAAGTATAGCATCTCAAAAGGCCTGTGGTATAATGGTGCAACTACAAATTCTGTTTAAAATAACTCTTGCTCAAAACAGCAGCTGCCTTAGTTCTATACTAGGATTCATGGCTTTTTGCTAGTGCAGTAAGTGTGTCCTTGATCTCTCCAATATGAAATTTTCCAAGGTATTCCACAGCTGCAAGTAAGAACAATATGCCTGAAAATATCTCCTACTGTTTGTGGTTTGAAGCCCCCAACAAAGTATTAGGCACTGTCTCAAACCTTTTCAAAAAGTGTTTTTAAGTCTCCATTTTAAATAGATGGAAATTTCAATAGCACTTGCTTCAGTTACAATGGTGAATTTAGTGGTGGATATACTTATATATACTTACTCTTTTATAAACATATTTAGAGTGAGTATTTTCAGCTTTTGTACAGCACTAGTCATTGAAACCTGTGGCCAGACTGATCTTCAGATGGCCATTAAAATAAGTACGCAACTTACGTAAGTGAGAAACTAAAAATTCAGAATTTCAAATAAAAACTTAACCTTAAATTCTCATTTGAGCCCTAATGACGATGTTACAGGTTTCCTGGAAAGATGTCTATTTCCTGAATCATGTTGTAATATGCTGACAGACATTTTGGTTGTTTCTGTCCTCTCTTTCAGAGAGAGTGATGTAGCTGGCATTGATGTCAACATGGGATGCCCAAAAGAATATTCTACTAAGGCAAGTGGATTTTGATTACTCTTATATAAGCGTTTTCTTTCTTAGAGGGGTGAAGTGCAGAATATATGTTCTAATTTTCTGGGTTGAATAAATGCAAACAGTAAAGTTTTTATGAAGATAAACCTGAGTTTATTGTTTTGCAATAAACAAAAGAGCCTCGAAGGTGTCATAGACCTAATACAGTAAAATAACCTAGTTGTTAGCACTGTTAAGCCAGTTAAAGTATCAACGAATTAGACCATGGAGCTCCGTTTTGTTATCAGATGTTCATGCAGAATAGATAAGAGAAATTTTGCACTTTCTGTTGAAGAAAAAGAACTTTGACTTAGAACACTTAAACCTTCATTCCAGGGAAGAAGCCTGGCTGTTGCATATAAACTTTCACTCCTCTGGTCTTTGTGTTATTGGCATTTTTAGAATTTGGAGCAAGTTCTCTGTAATGTGAAACCGTAATGCTTCATCCTTTAAACAGAAAAAGCAATATATCCACATAGGCAGTACTTTCACTTCCTAATTCTGTGTTACCTGTCTTTACATCTGTAAGATATTTACTGGCCTTTTACTAAAGCAAGAGCACAAAAGTAAATGGTAACTTGATCTGCCCTAATTCCTAGTATCCTCCTAGCTTTTGTAGAGCTTATGTATTTTTCTGTTGTCAAACTAAGTTGCTTGTGGACCAAATGAAATTATTTTTTTTTTCCCTCTCCCCTTAGAAAAAAAAAATAGAATTCTGTGGCAGCTTGTGTCTGGTGCATGAATACGTGGCTGGTTGAGATATCTGGTGCCTGAAAGCAGCGTTGTTAGGACAGGGCATAGTAAAGGCCAAAGCTGACAATGCTGAACATGCCCGTACCTTGCATGATACCATGACATTGTACAGACTGTACTCCACATGAGTATATCATCCTCCTTTCTCAGTTCTTCAGCCAAGAGAAAATAATGCTTTGTCTAAGTGGATTTATTTTGGATTTATCTGACAATGGTCGATGTACCAGGTGATGGTGCAAGAAAGGCAAAGGATGGATCGATCTATAGGGGGATTTTGTGATTCCATGGTTCTTAGTTTTGTAGGTTGGCTTGCACTCTGTGAATAATTGCTTAAATCCTTCTAATATATTGCATCTAACTTGTGAATAATTTTACCCGCATACATTTCTAGGTTTTTTTCTGGTTTAATCCCACTAACTTTTCTTGTTTCAATGTTAACTTATGAAAATGACAAGGTAAGTGAGGTATGGTGACAATAAATATTTCACATTATTTTAAATGCAGATTTTAATTTCCCCTGTTCTGGATACTTTTGGTTTACGTATTTAGGCAATTCCACTGTTTTTCTGCCACATGGCTTTTGAGATAAAGTCTTATTATCAAGGAACTGTAGTCATGTTGAGGACTTGTCATTAAATTCATAATGGTCTGATGATATTTCCAGTAATGTTTTCTTTAGCCTTTATTACTTTCTTCTGTATTGTAAGTAGTTACATGGAATACTAATTCATCCTTCCACAGAATCATAATTAAGAATAAAACACCCTGTACTAGGATGAAAGATCAAAAATTCAAATGCTGGTGATAGTTATTCTCTGTCACTAGTTCTGAGTCAAAAAAGTTCATAGACTTTTGAACTTATTTATGTTTGCCTGTTGGCCTCTAGATCTATGTATGCAGATGAGATAGTGCAGAAACAACAGCTAAACTATTAAATTGTTAAAGTGTTCATGACTTGTGTTCAGTAGAACCACCTGATTTGACTTAGCCTGTTTTTCTAAAGGTAGTGTGTAGACAGGAACTATTGACATCAAGACCTCTCAAACATGGTGTGTAATGAGTAGAAACCAGATGATTACGGTTGCTAAAAATGGCTTTTTGAAACCCTGTCTGCTCCACAAAGTAATGGGAGCACGTTGGTGCCCTGAATTACTGCTTAATTATTCTGACACAGTTCTAGGAAATGTTTCACCAAAGTGTTCACTAATGCTTCTGCATTTTAGATTTTTGCCATTTTCTCTTTTTTTTTTTTTTCTTAATATAGCATTGTACTTTTGCTGTGGTCTGCTATTAGGAAGAATAATTGAGTTGAAAAATGTGTTTGCCTATTGTGTAACAGTTTCTGTATTTTTCCCAGGGAGGTATGGGAGCAGCACTGCTGTCTGATCCTGACAAAATAGAGTCTGTAAGTATCACCTTGTGAGTTTTGAACTGCCCCGAGAGGTACTATGTAGTGTGCTCTACTGGGAGCAGAGATTAATGCACATAAGACAAATTTCTGAAAGCTAGAGTGGAATTATCAGTTTTTAATACTGAAATGAAGGTTATGGATAAATATTCCTGGTATAGTTCTCCTTGTCTTTGGACTATAAAACTGCTACCTTCTTCCTTTTCAGTGTTAAAACTTTCACAGTTCGGCACTGTATTTGCGGAGGGAGGAGTTTTATGTGCATATGCATGTAAATCTATACAAAAACCTAATTGATCCAGTATGAAAAAGGTTGATATGTATGTGTGCATTTATGTGTGTATATATATTTTTTATATATAAAACCCTGTATGAACCTATATGAAAAAGGTAATATATACATCTATCTATATGTAGTACAGATGGATAGGCAATATGTTTGTGTTTTTTTATATATATTTGTATTCTTGAGGACTTCTAAGCTTCCTGAGATTAAACAGAGTCCAGATATTGCTCTGGGTTGCCAGGAATGTTCTTAGCATGTGGGCTTTTTCTTTCTGTTTAAAGACCTGCTTCTTCATAGTTCAGATGAGTTGACTGTGAACTTTGTCTTTCTTCCCCTGAGCTTTTAGTTGCTCATTGTCTATTCCTTCAGAGTTCTTGAGGGCAATTCTAGTTTACAGTTCACCCCTCAGTAATGACTGAATCACAGTACATAGTGGCAAATGTTTCAAGGTAGTTATTGTTTATTTCTTGTACTATCAAAAGTACGCAGATCTGGACAAAATAAAAATACCGAAAACATTGCTCTGCCTTTTTCCATGTGGCTTTTGAGTGGTTTTGTTCTCAGGGTTCTTTGATGTAGGTCAGGCTTTTGAAGAGACCAGATTCTCTTCGCTCATCTGCATGGCTCTATTTCTGAATGATAGCCACTCTCTTTCTGATACCTGTGGTTAATGCCTTTTCCTTCTGTCTAAAATGGAGTCATTTCATGAGAGATTTCTTTTGTAAATCCTTCCTCTTACTGTGATAACACCGTTCAGCTTTGTAGGCTAGTAGGACTTCTACAGTTTCAACAAGCTGATTGTTTGCTTAGTTACTATTCTTTGTAAGCTCAGACATGAAAACAGGTTGTTCTGCGTCATTTATTTCATTCTCTGGGGAGGTGCCATTAGGAGGGCATGTTGTCAAAGCTATAACCATGATGGGGCGTTAGCCTTTTGCAAAGTGTAAGAATCTCTTTGTAAGTAGAGCCAGTGTTCACCAAGCTGTACAAACTGACCATTCAGCAACTGGAAGCATTGTTAATTGTGCCAAAGCAAGAGTTTAAATGGAATAGACTGGACCTGTTACTCCTTCTTTCATTACCTGATGGGAAAAGCAAAAGTACAAGTGATCCAGTCTTGATCTCAGAAGGTTTTTAGAGAAGCTTAATATCAGTCTCAATTTCTTAAAAGAATCGGCTAAGTGTTGTTATCTGCAGAAAGTCAGCTAACAATAGAGGCAACAGAACTGGAACCAGAACCATGTTTTTTGAGGCCTATGTGGTGTTCCATGAACTATGTAAGGTGGGTGATACAATGCAGAATTAAATAGTAATTTATGAAGCATGAGGTGATGAAGGCTGAAAGAAAAAATTTTAGGAGTGGAAATTGAGAGGAAAATATTTAGCCGGCTAGAAGTAAACCTGGCAAAAACTGTTCTCCTAGGAGAGACAGTTGTAAACATGATTACTACCAGCTGCCCTTCACCTCTACAACCATTTCATTTCATTTTGATCTTCAGAAGCGTGGGAAACTTGATGTTCAAAAATTTGAAATTGTTCTTTTCAATTTAGGATGTTAATAGGCAGAAAAATCTTAGGCATGAAAGTTGCTCTTAGCCCTTAAAGGGATACCTAAACTTATAGCCTGAAAAAGACATCTGAAATTAGAGTTCAAATCAAGCTTTCCATATGATTAAAAACTTAAGACTTGCTTATTGGTGCTATTGTAAGAAAAATATTATAGTGATGATGTTTTGAAAATTATGTCATTTCGGTTGGATTTAGATGCAAAAAATAATACAAATTAAAAATACTGAAGAGGCGGGGTTTTTTTGATAATTTTCTTGGATCTTACTGTTTGAGACAACATTGCTGAGGAAAAATTTGAATAGACAGTGCAGGATAGCACTAATTACTTGCCAGCTGTTCTAAGTATAAGAACTTGTGAGTTCTAGCTGTAACAACTCATTTCTGTATTGGGAACCTAATAAGTGCAATAACAGTAAACAAAATTCAGGTTTCATAGTATGCACAACTCTGAAAGAAATAATTTCCCTGCAATTCCATCCATTTTATACAAGGGAAGCGTACTCAGAATAACATGCATGATAGTATGTCAAAAAACAATTGAAAACAAAGTATTTTTCTAATAATAGTCAGGATCAGCTGGTTTCCACTCTAGAGAGCTATTGTATTTCTTGTACCACTTATTCTATAGTCATACAGTGATTTCAATATGTATAGGTCATTACGTGTCCCTTTTAAGTATGGTCTGTTGGACTTAAATTCAGCTTGTGAAAAGCAGATTCTTTCCATAGCTCAGTTTTTAAATGGTTAAACTAACAACTGCTTGTTTGTCTGCTTATTCTGAGTTTGTTGAAATGAATGAAATGTGCTTTGCTTAACAGTGTGGAATTCAGTTTACAATTTTTGTTTTCTTTTAGAAAATTCAATGATGTTGTCACTTGATATTTTCCTCTAATTTTTTTCCAATTTGTAAGGCTTTCTTCTCTTTAAAAAAAAAAAAAGGTCTCTTTTTAGGGAGCACCGACATTTAGTTTTCATAAGAAACTCACAACTTGAGTATAAGAAGACTGTGAAAACAGTTGCATGAAAACGAAAAACTTTTGTGCTTTATTTTGAAATGATCAGAGTTTACTGGTCACCTCGTATGAAGAGCGATGTTAAAACTCCAGCAACAGTTAATTGCTCTGTAAAAATCTGTTTAAAATCAAAAAAGAAGTGGAAATAAAAATCGCTTATACTAGAAATAGGTTTGCATATCTATCGGATAAAATTATATACTCAATTACAGACTGTGTGTGTCTGTCTAGCGTGTAAGATCCTTTATGGAGGAACAGTAAATAGTGTTATGGTGTTCTAATATCTTTGTGTCTTTAAGAGAGAAGGGAGGAGAGCTTTATTACTGTCACAGTTGTGATCATGTTTTTTTCTCTTACTTTTTTTTTTTCCAGATACTGACGACTCTCGTTAAAGGAATTTGCAAACCAGTAACCTGCAAAATCCGCATTTTGCCATCAGTAAGAACATAAATCATTATGCTAAAGTGTTTAATTGTTGTTTAATTCTGTGATTTAAAATCAACTGGAATATATGGCATTCTAATATATTAGCATTTTAGACCTATTATTGTGAAATAACACTTGGAATTACTGTTTCTGTAATTTCTGTTTGGGATGCTGTCATGACTGAAAGGATTATCTGACCTGTGGGTGTATAGAGATCATGACTGTGGATTCGTCAGATTCCATAATACACAAGGACACAGAGGCTTTTATCCTCTAAATTCCTGAACTTTTCTTACAGATTACCACAAATACCACAAAAATCACCATACCAAATATACCTATGATTAATAAAGCAAGATATAGGTATATGTGTCTCAAGCTATTACAAATTATTAGTATTAACAATCAGTAGTGTAACAGCAATGATTAATATGGCAGCAATCAATTGTAGCAGCAATCAATAGCAGCAAAGTAGGTATATGCTAATACAGGTTACTACAAACTTATCATTGGTGAAGCAAACTCGTAAATAATACAACAGCAGATATACTTATGATAGATTACTTATATGCGTATATATATGTGTGTGTGTGTGTGTTCATAGTAACCATACCGGTATCATGTGCATTAGATCCCAGAAGGGGACCAAACCATCCCAGCAGTAGGAAGACAAACTGAACCAACCCCTAAAGTAGGTCCAGAGGGGGACTGATAAAATAACAGACAGAGACTCACTCCAAAGATGATCCATGTCGTGGAGTTTGGAGTCAGCCAGGCATCTCTGGTAAGGGTCCCAGATCTTGTAGAAAGTTCATGCGGAGAGTTCAACCTGTTCAGGAAAAGGAAAAGTATGTGCAGCGTGAGAAGCTCTCGGAGAGAGAGAAGCTGCATTTTGGATAAAAATAGTCATTTATGTCATGGAGACACAAGAGGGTGTAGGACATCACTGCTTGAGCAGCCAATAGATGCTGTTAATTCATTTTTTCACCTGGGGCAGCCAATAGATGATTGTTTTCTGTTCTTTCAGATGATTTTTTATTTTTTCCAGACTGTTTTTATGTTCTTGCAGTTAGAACAGCCAATGGCAGTTACAGATTCCTTCTTTCTCAGGATGTTTTTCCTTTTTCCAGACCATTTTTTACCTTTTCATGTCATAAGCTGCTGATACGGTTCTTGGTTTTGCACTGATTGATGGTATCTCAGGATGTTGCTGGTTTCTAGGTACCCAGTTGCAACTATCAGGGGTACTTCTGGTTCACAGGCCTGTTTCCCAGGCTAGCTGTTTTCAGGCTGACAGGCATTTTCTCTTTCAGTATTTTTCAGGAGACATTTTCCTCTGTTCAGTATTTTTCGCCTTTCTGGCTGCTCACATCTGATGCCAAACTATGTTTCTCTTCTCTGATATAAAAAGTCAAGAAAATATAAAGATTAGATGTCTACACATGGTCTTATTCCGTTGAACTCCAAATGTGGATACTTCTATTGAAAAAGTATTTTAGTCCTGTTTCTTGTAACCCACTGAGTTAATCTCAGAGCTTTTGCGGGTGGATAAGTACTAAATGAAAACAAAAAGGGAAAATGCACTCTTATTTTAGAAGACAACTGTCAAGTGTGGAATTGATGGAGAGTAATATCATGTGTATATAAGCACAGCACGATGAACTTTGAATTTCTTGACAGGCTGCTTGAAGTTTAAACATCAGGAGGGGAAGACCAAGTCCTAATGTTACTTCTCCAACTTCCAGCATTCATATTAATAATGAAGATTTCACTAATGAAATTGTGTTTATAAAGGAAACTGCATGTGCTCTATAAGCTACTCATATTCTGTACTGCAGGGAAATTTTGCATTACTTGACTCCTGTACATGCAATGGCCGAAATAAATACTACAAATAAGTGAATTAAAAAACAACTTCTGCAGCCTTTTTAGAAACTCTTTGGTAGACTGAAGTGGTGAAATTGCTAGCTTATATGAAAAGGTTCACAATCTTCCCTCTCAGAAGCAACATCTTCATTGCAATTGGAATGACTTTTTTCTGGATAGGTTCTTGGGTACAATCATTCGTGTCAAAGAAATTGTGGTAAGACAGTTACATTGCTAAAGCTGTTGCATTTTGTTTTGTCAGTGTTCTTCTAAAATTTAACTGTTAAGAATGTAGTGAAAATACATAGGTCGTTCTTGTTTTACAGCTGGTGTAGTTTCTTACTGGAATTTTTTTTTTTAATTGAATTCCCTACATATTTTCAAACTTCCGGGAGATTAGATGCCTTCTCTTTTAATGACTGATTATTTTGCAGATGTGTATTTAATTACCCACCTAGATACTGTGATTGCATATGACCTGGATAGATATTTCTGTAGATGGGCGAGCTGTAACTGAGCTAGCTATTATTCAAAAGTCATTTATGTGTGCACTTGAAATGATTAGATGAACAAATGAAGCCTGTGTGAAAAGAATTGGTAACTCTTTGTAAGATCATCTTGGTTTCGAAGTACTGAAATGTTAAATCAGAGAACTGGCACCTCTCCTTTTCATTTTCTACAAGTATCCTAGAGCGTCTTCCTTTTTGTTTCAAGTTGCTTTTATAACATGTCATCCATGAGAACAGCAGATTAACTTCTGTCTCTGTCTGCCAGCTGGTATATGTTGCATTTTTCAAAGACTGGATGTGCTATTTTTGTGATGAGCCACAGATCGTTTTCCAGCTTTTGAAAAGAAAATTTGGCCATATCTTTTTTCATTTTCCTTTTCCCCAAAGCTGTATAAGACAGGCTAATCCAGCAGTGTGCCAAACTACTTTCTGCCATTTAGCAGCATCTTACCTCTTGGAAGATATACTGGGATCTTCCCCTTTTTCCCCTATATCTTTTGATTCACTGGTCACATACATATAACATTAGAATTTTTTAGATACTAGTTGACTTTTTTTTAAGACACTTGTGAAAGGGATATTTGTAGATGTGTGATTGGATGTTACATTGATTTCAGAATGCACCCTCTTATTAAGATGTTTTTTATTTACTGTTTTGAGAGTAGCTGTTAGAGAGGACTTGCTCATCAAGTGTTTTGTATCATTTTCAAACGACAGTCTAAAAAGCTGTTAGAGAATGTTCTATTACAGAGTATTGTGTTACCTGGTTTGAGAAAGCATGTGATCTGTAGTTTCAAGGAAGTGTTGAAAATGGATTCGTATTTTTGCCATAATATGTAGTTCTTTAATTGAAGTATGCATTAAATAGTTATGCATGTTGGGAGTTACTGTTGAAATACAGGAATCATATCCTTCTTGATGAAAGAAAATACTTTCAATATTTGTTTGTACAATGATCACCTGATAGTTATTCCTTTTTCTTTGAACTAATATCATGTCATTCTCTCTTATCCTTCAGGTTGAGGATACAGTGAATCTGGTAAAGAGAATAGAAAAAACTGGTATTGCTGCCATTGCAGTCCATGGGAGGTAAATCGATTTTAGGCAAGAGACTTAGATTTGTTAGTTTGCTGGTGAGTGTAGTACAGTAAGATTTGACTAGAGCATACGCGACATGTGATACGTGGTTCTGATTTCAGCTGTTAACTAAACTGATGTTGTAGAAAACTGGGCCAGTAATTAGAGAATTGAACCATTTGCTGCTGTTCTTCTAAAATGTTTATCTCAATGACCAAATAAAACTAAAATTATCTTGTGTACTCTGTAAGAAATACTGCTTATCTGGATATGGAATTACAGTAACAATGTTTTAAAATGTATTTGATATAAAATAGTTCTCTTGCGTTTAAAAAAAAAGGAAAATTACATCAAATATATAAAGTAAATAAACAGAAATAAGAATGTCCCAATAATCCTTGAGTCGCATCTGGTGTGATTCAGATATCTACAAATTCCATAGGAAATCTTTGGTCTTGTCTTTTGTTTGTTGGAAAGGAAGAAGGAGGAGAGGCCTCAACACCCTGTCCATTGTGATGTGATCAAAGCCATATCTGAAGCAGTCTCCATTCCGGTAATAGCGAAGTAAGTTGGACTAATTAGCTCGTTATTGCAAGATACCTGTGCCTAACTTTAGATTTGTAAATGCAGGGAGGAGAGCCATATAGGGCGAATACAATGTTACCTGTTACCAAAGATCAGATCTGAATAGAGGTGGCAGTGACAGAAGTTGGCCGTATGAAATATCACCATAAACTAAAAACCTGAAAAAATCCATATATTTTTCAAAAAGTACTGCTTTTGTGTGTCACAATCTATCTTATGCAAGTTGTTTCTGATTGTTTCTAGCAGTTGAATTTTCCGTGCTTTGAAGCCGTGTGCAGTGACTGGTTATAGCCCTGCCACTGCATACCTTACATGTCACCTGTCCCACCACTCAAAAAGTGTTTTATTCTGTGGCCTCACATTTTCCCTGAGACCTCCTTAGTCTCCAGACATACGGACACGATCGCACTGGATCTGTCTGTTTATATTGGTAGATCCTTCAGTAACTCTCTGATAGCAAAACCAGGAACTTAGTCTTAGAAAAGTTTAACTACGAACCAGTAAGTTTTAAGAGCAATTTTGGAAGCAGAGATAATGAAAACTATCAAACTGTCCTGAATTGTATCTCATCTGCCTGACCAATGTCTTCAGATGTTTCACCTCTTTAGAAGTGGCAGTAGAATATTCTTGGCCAGAGAAGCAGTGTCCTTAAAATGAATTTCTTTCTTTACTGATCTTGAGGTTTTCACGAAAAAGCTGCGTCTCTGGAAAGCATGTACTTGGATCAGGAATTTGAGAACTGTTTGCCTGTTCACCTTTCTATTAGAAAATATATTGAAGATCTCAGTTTGTGCTGTTGGAAAACCTGTTTCTGTATTGGACAAAAGAAATATTGTGTGTTGATAATCTTTGCTTATCCACTTTTCAGTGGTTCACCCGCTTTCTAGTTTTCAGAGTAATTTTTTAAACAGTACGTAATTAAAAAATAAAAGCAAAATTCACATTGTGCATTGCTATGAATCCTTTGTTTGCCTAGGTAAAAGATGAGGCTAACAATTTTTCTTGGATTTTATGCGTGTCACAAATGTCAGCTCTGTATGAGTACTTTCTATGATGTAGAAGTGTGCAATTAAGATATAAAAATATCAGCGGTTTATTATTGATAAATTGCTTCTAATTAATCCCTATATCAATTTACTTCTTTGTAAGTGTCCCAATGTGCTGAACCAACCTTAACAATCCTTTTTTATTTTTTTTTTAATAGTTTCTCTGAAAATGGTATGATCTTTGTTTTAAATCCACTTAGTGAAACTTTTCCCTCTCTAAAGAAATGTAAATGTGCAACTTGGAATCCTGCTTATTAAATATATTTGATCTGTGATACTTGGTCCCTGCTGTGCCTTATTCTGGCTAGTATTTTGAGAATTTTAACCACTAGTACCTAAATCTTGGTCAGGAAATATACAGAAATAAATAAAAGCAAGAGTAGACTGGTGCTAAAAAAAAAAAAAGGGGGTGGGCAAGCAAACTTGAATTGATACTATGATTTCTAGAATGGTATTGCGTTTACGGAATAATCTTTCCTAAGTGCAGGAAGCTTGCTTGTGCTGTCTTCACGATGGAAATGTCTGGTTTTAAAGTAATTTGTCGTTCTCTAGTTTTTATTTTAATTTGACAGTATTTTTACTGTTGAAGGTATACAGATCCTATTCTTTATGGGTCAGAAGTGGAACTTTTGTTTTACATATGAAAGATGTTGTGAAGGGAAACTTCGAGGGAAATAAGTGTTTTAAGTGTTCTTTTTGCTTACTAACATGTCTGACTGGCTGACTTGAAAGCAGAGGCAGTACAACAGAGACAGTGCAACCTTCTTTTAAGTGCTTCGTGACTGATCCAGAAGTTCTACTTGTAGTTACTCTCCGTATGTTAGTGCTAGAGAGAAAGTGGATTGATGCTGTCCATACTTAAGTTGTTTTTAGTACCACTGGTGCCTGTGCAGTTGAGGTTACAGAACTGGTGATAGCAAGGTACCATTTTTCAAACATGGAAGTGATTCTTTGAGCCTTATCCATTAAAAACCATGTGAAAGCACACAGTTTGTGTAAAATACAAACTATATTTTTTGTTCATAAAAGCAGTCTTCTATTTTTAAGAGCAGTATGCAGATAATGAAAAAGATTATATATAATGAGTGGTTTAATGAGCCATTGCTAATTAGACTCAGACCTATTCATTCTCTTAGGTTTGAGATAATATCTTAAATAGGCTCTGCCACCATTAATAATGTAATATCACATTGAAAATACAAGGCTATGTTAAAGAACTTGTAACAGCAAATAGCACTTTCATGATTATAACAGTGATGTTAATTTTTAGTGGAGGATCTCATGACTTCATCAAAGAATATACGGACATTGAGACCTTCAGGAAAGCAACAGCTGCCTCATCAGTAATGATAGCTCGTGCTGCCATGTGGAACCCATCTGTCTTCAGAAAAGAGGGCCTTTTCCCCTTGAAGGAAGTCATGCAAGATTACATCAAATATGTATGTTTTTTGGAAGATCTTACTTATAGTTAAGATTGTTTAGAATTGTTAATCCAACTTTTACTACTACTTAACTCCTGTGAATTTCAAAGACTTAGGCTCTGACGATATTTTAACATACTGCATATGATATGAGTCTTGCAAATCAGCCACTGCTTCCTGTTTTATTTTGTTCAGAAAAAATTTATCAGAAATCTGTATCAGAAAAGTTTTTCCCAGTCATTCTTTCCTTACGTGCCATGCCTTTTAGCCCTAGTTTCTTGGGAACGTTAGTGAGTCTTACAATGCTATCCAAAAATGTCTAGGCATTTCAGAAGCTAATGATATGTAGGCCAACTCTCTTGATGTTGTGCAAATAGCATTGAACAGAAAAGTGAAGGAATATTAAATACTCAGTTGTTGGTAGATTCAGTTTTTCACAAATACTGTCAAGAATTGTTAACAGCAGGGAAGCAAAGGGAATGATTTGCCAATAAAATAATGCTTTATTGTAGTACCATGGCTCCATTAGCTGAGTCATTTATTATATGAAGTTTTATCTATTACTCAAAATACACAATTTTAATGACATAATAAGAAATTAATGGGAAATCTGTGGTTTTTTCTCATGTCGTCAATTCAAATTTTTTTGAGTTTTGGAAATTTGAATTGCTGTTAACTGGTTACTTAAAATATCACTGCATCGCTAGTCAGTTATGTAAACTGGTCAACTCTTCGTAAGTTTATGAGTAAGTTTAACTTCTGTTCATGAAAGCATGCCAAAATAATCAGATTATACTAGTATTCATGAGTAGTTTTGAATATGTTGTTGAAGACACTGTACATTGTGGTTTGCCTTTCAAAAATTATTTTGAAATTCATCAGGAGATGTGAGCATTGTATAAGATAAATTTGTTTGGTATGTTTTCATATACTTTGTCTGTCTCCTTCAGGCAGTGAGATATGACAATCACTATACCAACACAAAATACTGTTTGTGTCAGATGTTAAGAGAACAGCTGGAAACTACTCAGGGTAAGAAGCTGCATGCTGCACAGTCCACACAGGAGATCTGGTAAGCATATAGTTCAGAAATAGGAATTGTACTCTCTGTCAGACTTGCAAACAACTTCCCTGTCTGTAGCACTGCCTGGCGTTTCATACCTTCAGAAAAGGCTTAAAAAAAAAAAAAAATTCAGTTGAGATGTGGAATAATACACACTGAAATTTGTATTAGAAAGAGTACACATAAACACTGGATGATAGGGGTCTAGTGTAAAACGATTTGGGTTTATGTGCAATGCCTAACAATTCTTTAAGGGCTTACAAAAACTGGTTATGTTCAATTTTGGATGTGTGATGCAATACCAATTTCAAAATTGGCTTAAGCAGTGTGTGTGCATGAGACAGAGGGAGTGCCACTTGAAAATTTAGAAAACCACTTTCTATCAGCAGATTCAAAGTCTGTTAACCCCTGTTCTAAACAGCCTGTTTGATGTCAGGTCACTGAAGAACATTCAATTATTTAAAATGCACTGATGTGTCTTCAGGTAGACATATTACTTAATACTGATGCCTCCTGGTGGTGATGGCATACTGCAGCCGTTCGAGGTTTTTACCTCAGTACCAAAAGCAAGAGAACAGGCTGCTGCATTTCAGACAAAAAAAATGTGCATAGTAATACATAATAAGTTGTCTTCCCGTAGAAGCATCAATTAGCATTATTCAGCTCCATTGCTTTTCTACTTAGAGCATTGGAGATGGCTTTGTGGTGAGAATTCATTTTGTCATTGAACAGCCTTATACCAATGAGCATTCTAACAGTCAGAAAGTAGAAGTTTTCTTATGCTGCAAGTTTTATTGTTATCATCCACAGCAAATGAATAGTCTCAGTTTTTCAGAGTAGATGCAGCCTGTTGTGGACCTGAAATTTGAAAGGATTTGAGGCTCTTGCCTTTGATCCAAATCCTAATTGCTTTCTCCCTTGTATTGGGGCTTGTGCATAATACTCTAAAGTCAGAACATCTGAGATTTTGAGGTATTTGGATGTTAGTGTTCATTGCTTATAGTATTTTTAAATACAAAAATTGGAAGAAGAATCCTACTTTTTGCTTATATTGCCCTTGTGGAGCTGATACACCAGAGTTATTCAGTGACCTTCTTTGCTGATTCATCCACCTGCAAGTTATTAATTGAGCTAATAGCTTGAACATTGCAGTACCTGTATTTGTGATTGATTATGCCTGGACTTCCAGGTTGCAAATTGAATATATAGTGCTGTGAATGAGAACATTCTTTTTCTACTTGTAGCTCAACAGTGTCTGATAAGAATTGAAGAAGAGAGAATATAATGTCACTGTGCAGAATATAGCCACACTTCCATGTGGTTCTCTGTATATATGTAGTCTTTTGAACAATTGATTTCTGTACTTACTTTTCTCTATTATAACATGATAAAAAAATTATAAACTGATCTCTAATACAAAGGAATTCTGTTTGAATAGTGAAGTCTTTGAAATGGCCGACTTCTATGAAGAAACAACAGCTATTTTCAAAGCAAAGAAAACATCTTTAGAAGCTGAGACACAAGATGAAGATGACCAAATGGAAGATCCAGATGTAATAAAAATGGCTGTTAGGTTTGACAAGTAAGCATACAAATTAAGTTTTGCACTATCTTGCATCTGTAAATAAAAACTGTGAATTTAACAATGCCTTAACATTTTTTTGAAAATAACAGTTTGCATAACAGTGCTTACTGAGTTAATTTTCGTGAAGCAATTAGTGTACATCATTGCGTAATCACTAGCATCACCACTCTTCCTGTGCTATTTGGATGTTGTAAGATGTTCTCTACTTCCAGGCTTCATGAGACTGCTTAATTCTCTCACTTAACTCCTTAAAAGTTCTGAATTATTTTAAAAAAAATTCAAGCATCTGTACGCAGAAGAATATGAGTATACAAAGATACAGAGTTCAGTTATTTATAGTGAAATTTAACTAAAACACAGTATTTTTTTCTATAAAAAGTCCTACATGAATCTCAGAATACTGTTCAGCAGATAATGCGTTCATCTGCAGTCCTCTAAATGTGTTGCACTTGTAAGGTATTCCTTGAAAAACTAATGCATGGAGTTATGTACAATATTATTTTAAGTAAGTTTTGAGTATAATTTGTGAAGCCTATAGGATTGTTGCTACTTTCCACATTATGCCCATGTTTGCTACTTTTGCTATGTTTGCTATTAAGTCTATCAAACAGATGAAGAAGTGTGTGATATAAAATGATCCTCAAATCCAGTCATAATGCTTTAATATTTACAGGGTATAAATATTATATAATATATTACCTTACTCCCCAGAGACTCAATACAGTGGTTTTACAGTATGTATTTTTTCTGCCAGGTACAAGGGGCTGTAATTCCATGTTAGTAACTGAATCAATGTCTATCTTTCCTACCCTTGTTTATTTGATCATTCTACTGTCTCATAACAGAAGCAGCTTATTTTCTTTCTTCTAGTGTTTAATCGTACATTGTTGCTTATAATAAGCAGTGTCAAACTGTATCTCTGTTCTGTGTCATATATTTAGTTAGAATCTCCTTTCTAGTGTCTTTTCTCAGTTGTGTCACTACAGAATGTGAATGTTTGGGAAGAATTAATAGAAAAGTTTAGATTTTATTTTAGATGTTATGTCAGAGGTATAACTTGAATTTTCTAATAAGGAAGCAGCATTTTTCCTATAATTTGAGCTGTAAAATTAAACTACAAAGAATAATTGATAGAAGTAATATAATAAGCAGTACTAGCTATTTTAAATTAGAACTCTGTACGCAGTTGTTGACCACAAATTTTTCTGTCTAGGCGAGAATATGCACCACAGATTACTCCAAAAATGTATCTTCTGGAATGGTGTAGGAAAGAAAAGCATCCTCAGCCTGTTTATGAAACGGTGAGTCAATGAAAAAAACCTGTTCAAAGCTCTTCCCCTGCCTTGTCTATGAAATTAGCTGTTTTAGGACTCCAGGTAGTGAGAAACTTTGCTTCCCAGTCTGCCATAGCTCTTGAGTAAGCAGCTTCAGAAATGGTAACACACACATGTATGAAAATAGTAGCTTATTTTATTAGAAAATAAAAATTTAAGTCAGACCTTCAGTCTGGTTTTGATTCATATATGAAATAGGTTGCTGTAACTACAGGTCATTACACAGGAGTCCATGACTGACGCTTTTCGTGCTTCTCTGAAATAAAGAATTTGGATTCAGAATGTTGTCTTTGTTGTTGCACACTGTTACAGGTAGGAGCTATATTGGACAGGAGCAACTGTTTGGTTAGATGGTGGTGTTATCTGTGGTGGTGTTGGTTTTGTTTTTTTTTTTTTGTAAAGCAAAAACATTTGCGGTTTGGACCACTTCCTCTTATTTTAAAATCTTAAATATGCACGGTTAAATTTGTGGTGCGATTACAGTGTTTTTAAAGGTGTTACTTGACTGTGGTGTAAAGACAAGAGTAACAAGGAACTTTGACAATGTTGTTCTGTAAATGACATGACTGTTTTTGACACACCCCCCCCCCC
>Ga0065711_1004402_pt1 | contig 23689 bp, 19 predicted proteins | sample Hoacrofraction12_FD_59098 | JGI IMG/M metagenome (GOLD analysis project Ga0065711, IMG submission 59098) | Hoatzin crop microbial communities from Cojedes, Venezuela - Epithelial fraction 12 v2 (version 2) | ecosystem: Host-associated > Birds > Digestive system > Esophagus > Crop | place...
TGCTGTAGGTGACCCTGCTTCGGCAGGAGGGTTGGAGTAGATGACCCACAGAGGTCCCTTCCAACCCCTACTATTCTGTGATTCTGTGATTCTGTGATTTCTGCAGCATGCCCCAGCAGGGGAAGGGCTTACTCTACCCAAGTGTTCAGGAATCCCTCTTGGCTTGCTGTAGTTTGGGTGCAGAAATAAGCTAGAAGATTTATTGGAAGGGAAAAATATGTAATACTGGCTCAAAGTTCAGCATGGGCCAATTTTTTTACAAAAGTTTCCTACTAAGATTTTTTATCCCCTTTCAAAATATGATCACTTTGATTATTTATTGGAAACCATATTTTCTTACCATAAATGGTCCTTTGGAATATGAAAAATGCTAGCAGTGATATAAACGGATATAAAATGGATATAAACTGCGGAAAGTTTTGTCTTAGAGGGAAAAATCCCATGTCAGCAGTGAACTGAAAGAGGGGGCCAACAAGGGAGCCTCTTTCTCAACAGAAAACTTTTTCTACAGAGAAATCTCAGCTTACTCCTTCCAGATTGGGCTTCCACATGATTTTCATGTGATTAGGCAGTGATGGGCCGAACATTTATCCATCTATCCATTGTTTTGGCTATTCACGTCTCCCATGACCGCCCCAGATCCTCAGCTCCATGTTGGGCTCACTTGGCTCAAGGGTGGGAGCGGCTGGGTGGGCGTGGGCTGCTCCTGGCTCCTGCCCTTTGTGCTAAACCACCTCCAGACGTGACTCAAAGCCACCCCTCTCACTCGCATCCCCCCAGCCCCTAGCATTTGCATCAGTGGGAATGAGGTTTAGGCAATCCCCGGTGTCATGTAATCAAGTTTTACAGTCTGTTGCCAGCACAATAAAATCTTTACTACTGTAGATGTCTAGCATTTTCGAACCCTGTCCTGAAAAAATAAGTGCGCTACAGGGGAACTAGTTAACAATTACAAGTTTATGCAAGTTTTACTGACAGCAAAGGTCAGGTGTGGAGGCGATCGAGTTCTTGGAGAGCAGCCAGGGACCCCAAAACGCCACCCATGTCCCCACTGCTGCTCTCATGCTAGGCAGGCGCTGCTGGGGCTGCTCTGCCCATCTCCAGGTGTGTGTTGCCCCAAAAGCGGAGCAGAGAGCAAAGCGGCGGCAACAGCGTGCCTCCTTTTCCCTGGAGGGTAAATGCAGTGGCTTGTGAAGCAAAAGCACCGGAGAAGGTGCCATCTGTCAATGCACCCCTGCGCAGCACCAGCAGCCTGCCCAAACACTGCCCCAAGGCACCCGGAGGGGTTTGCACCCCCAAGAGCAGCTTTTGGGGGTTGCCAGCCCCTGGGGGGTGCCCCAGTATGGCCACTGGTAGCTGGGGGTGTGTAGCTGGGGCAATGCATTCAAGCATTTGGGCCGTCTGAGCTACAGACGAGTAGCTTGTCACTCAGCATGGGGAAATGGGGACCCCCTGAGGCCCAGCGGTTGCCCCCTCCAGGCTTTGCTCCACTCGCCATACGAGGTGCAGCAGCAACCGGTGACAGGGCGCAAAGTGGGGAAGCTGGCATCCTCGGTGCTCCTTGTCTCCTTGTGGTTTCCAGCAGCTGTTCTCCTGTTGGGGTGGCCGAGCATGGGTGGAGTGGCAACGTGGGACTGCCCCACTCGCAGCAGTGGCGTGAGACGAAGGGCAGTGAGGTGAACATGGCGCTGAGGAGAGTGCTTAATCTTGGGAATGCTTGCAGCCAAATCCTGCAATGCCTGCATAGATACGTGGCAGGTGGGGCAGCTGCCGTGGGCTCAAGGGGAAGAGGGGGCTGCTGCAGCAAAGGGTGAGGCTCTGCAGCTTATCTGGAGTCACACAATGAGAGATACCCTTGCTTCAAAAGGGGCATTGTGCAAGCAGAGAAGGGGCCACTCACTGGGATACAAGTAATCATCTCAGCTGCTTCTATAAGTTAATCCAGAAGGCTACCTGGGTGCAGGGCATGTGAGCCGCCCCCACCACCCTGCCGGCCACAAGGCTCAAGGATGTTTCTCCTGCCAGACTGTGGATTTCACAATTTTCCAGGCTCTTCCAGGCCAGGGACATTATCTTGCTGCTTAGAACCTCAAAGGTTTGATTCATAAAATGGAGGGTGTAACCCAAAGCCCAGTGTAACCAACCAAGCCAGCTTCCACCACCTTTGGGTTGGCTGCTGTCATGAGTACATCCGCACGTCCGGAGATGCAGCGCACTGGTAGAAGATGCTCCAGGGAGCAGCTCCTAAGAGCCAGCAGCTTTCATTTGAGCACAAGAGAGTTTCCCAGGAGTGCTGCAGCTCTGAGGAAGGCCTCCTGCAACTCAAGCCTCCTGGCCACTCTTCCTGAGTACATCGTGCCTCTCAGCAGGGAAATGCGGACCTTTGGCGAGCCCAGCTCACCAGGGACCATGGAACCTGCAAATTTTGAGGTTCAAACCTCTACACAAGTACAGCTACCCAAGCAAAATAGACCAAATTTCATTATCTCTAGAGCAGAGCTTCCATAATCTTTCCCATCCACCTAGGGAAGAGCATATGTAGGGTTATAAATATAGATTGAAAAAACAGGTATGCTGCTTTTAACCCCAGTATAATATTTCTGGCCACATATTTTTTTGAGAAGGTAGAGGAGAAAATAGCACCTAAGAGCTGCTAATAGTTCCTAGACACAGCTATTAGCAGACACAGCAGAACAAATTATTTTGTTTATCAATGAGGAGAAGATTAAATCCGTGGCTATTAATGGCCCAAAACTAATCCTTGGTGTAGACAGAAAAACATTAGAAGAGGTGATGACACCCTGCTAGAGGACAGGTAACGAACAAAAGTAGCAAATAACTTCCATAGAGTGGAGAAGCACTGGAAAAGTAGTCTGATCAGCACCAATCCAAAAATACACATTTTCAGCACTGATACCACATCCGTCCTTCTTCATGTCATGGAAGTCCATGAGCATAACCAAAGAGGATCTTGACCTGGTCCTCAGGAAACAACCATGAGAGGGGCCATTGAGCCCATTAGGGAGTTTTCTCCAGTGTCCACAACTATAGGCACTAAAGGCTCATGGTGCCACCACCATGGCTTCCACAGCAGGTGACATCACAGGCACAACCAGGAAAGCAAAGACATGGATGACCTGGAAAAGTCTTTGGTAAAATAGAGAAGACAACCTGGTTCTTGGCCATGATGCTGGAAAGCATGGGCAGGCCACCAGAGAGCAGCAGACATAGCAGAAAGTGATGGGTACTATAACCAGCCAAGGCAACAAGGGGGTAAAGAGAGAAATGCTAAAAATCGAAGGAATGGTGGTCACTGGCTCAGACTGGATTTTTCCCCTGCTTTAAAGTGGTCTCACGGATTGAAAATGATCATGTCACATACTTCTGTGTTTGCTGCCACTGCTCATCTCTGCAGCTGTGGGTGCGCTGTGGACATCTGCCATGGTTTCCCTGATGATGAAATTGGGGGCTACAAGTGATACTGTAAGAGTGCATCGAGGAACAACGTGCTCATTTTTACGCTACCCTTACTGCTGAGTTTAAATATGAAGCTCTGAGACTTCGTTTTCTAGAATAAACTTTACTTTAAAAGCCCCTGTTTTGTGATTAGGGTCCTCTTGGTGATTTTGGCTAGCGCTGCCCTGAAGCTGCTGCCCTGAGGCTCCACTTTTCTCCAGGAGATGTGGCTTGCCATCCGGAGGTGCTGCTCATTCCTTCACCTTCGCAGCATGCGCCGAGCTTTAGCACTTCAGATGCTCTAGCTGGACTGGGACCCGAAGCAGGAGCTGTGATTTCTTCCGCCTTCCCCCTCACTCCCACAGCATCACCCGTGTGGAACTGGTGCTTCGCCGACCAGCACAGCTCTGCGCCAAAGGGCCTTTCCTAACACAGCATCTGGCAGTGAGTAAAATCCAACCCACCATTGGTCTTGTGAGCGGCATCTGCTCCCAGGCATCCATCTCACCGGCGTTATCACCAGCTACACTGGTTATTCCTCACTCCCAGGATGCTCCGCCGGGGCCAGGAGGTGCTGAGGACTTGCAGAAGGGCTGACCCCCTCCCTGCTTGCAGTCAGCTGGACCCTGCTGCAGAGTGCTCTGATCTCCCCTGCCAGGGCATGGGGACTCCCAGGTCCGATATCATTAATTATCACTGGGTAAGTGGATTGTTTTGAGCACTTAAAGCTACTTTAAGGATTTGGATGCACACTGGTAACTGGCCCATAGGCTTGTCTACGGGTTCCTAAACAAGGAGGTGTAAATCCTACTGATAAGGCTTGTTAGTGTTAGGGGGCTGGGGAGGGGGAGGCAGGCGGGTGTTTAGAGCCAGGCACAGGGATCTCCAGGGGCCAGGAGGGGTGAGCCCACTGCTGCAGCCCCCTCCTCCTGCTGGGGAGCCCCTGGCCGGGCGGAGGCACTGGGGTGCTGCGGGCACTCGGGGTCAGGCTGATTTACAGCAGCAGGGTAACCAGGGATGTTAATTCAAAGTTGCCGCTTATCGGTGTTTAGAAAGCAAGCTCCGATCCGTTGGTTAGCAATTTGGCCTTTGCTGTAAATAGAGGGGCCCCATGCTTTGCTCTGACATTTTTGTCCTTATTATCTTGTCTCAGCCTCTGAGGGAGGTGGGAGAGTTATTTAAGGCTGACCTTAGTGGAAGCAAAATGAACAACTCCCTTACCCCACCCTGTTTTTCTCTCCACCGTCCTGGGTAACAACTGTTGCATTGAACTATCTGTGTGAGATACTTAATCCTCCACCATCCCTGCAAATATTTTGTAGATCAATTCACCCTGCTGTGCTCAGAGAAAACAATTGCAAAGAGACCAAGTAGAACTAATGTCAGGAGTGAAAAAAATCGATTTTTCATCGTTATCCCTCCAGGAAAATCAGTGAGGATATGGGCCTTGACCCCATCAGGCACTGGAGCTCATCACTGAGCCTGTCTGGTCTTGCCGCGCTGTGGTTCAGATCTAATGCAAACCTGTGTTTCTCATGAGTTTCAAAACCAGTTGCTCCATCCCAAGATAAACCTCTGAACATCACATACAGAAATACGATAGTGGCTGGTTGGATCTGGAGGGGGTATTTTGAATTTGGGGAAATTTACATCAGGACCCAAACTCTCTACAGTTCTGGAGGAGAGGATTCAGGCGATGCACAGGAGTCTGGATGGGTCCGATCCCTGTTGGGACATAGGTGGTTTTGGGAAGCTTGCAGTACAGAAGTCAACACGTGCACATGCTCCAGCTGCTCCTGGGTGATATACACTGTGTGCAAGATGGTTGAAGTGAATCCATTAACAGAGACATGAAGGCACCCTCGTTCATTTGAAGCACAGCACTTGCAAGTCTGAAAAGTATCTAATCTCCAAACGCTTGGTTTATTGACCTGACCTGCCACCCACCAACCCTACTTGCACAATGACAGTGCTGCAAGGCGATTGTAGCGCATCTGGGGTTGCAGTCACACAAGGTTTTAAATCCCTCGCCTAATCTTTGCAAATCTCTCTACTGAATTAAAAAAAAAGCAAAATATAACAGCAAAAAAATCCCCTGACCAGTTTTTAAAACATTTCAGATACTTTCTGCTTTCAGCTGTGCCAGAAAAGCGTCAAAAGACTGTCTTCCCCCTAAAAAACCTAGCGTTTTCCCAAACATTTTAATGAACAAGTGTAGGAAAACTGAAAACAAATTCTTTGCAGCGGAAAGTGCAGTACCTTTTCTGGTCCCTGGGGAAAAAAACAAGTCTGTTTTGAGCTGGATTAGCAGCACGAATGACAGCTCAGGTCAGCTGCGGCCTTATCCGAATCAATTCCCGTCTCCCGGGGGGGTGGTGCGTGTGTGTGCGCATACCTGCGGCTGTGGGATTTGTAAATAATTGAGTTCTTCTGATCCGTACCATCACAGCACAAGAAGAAAGATTTGGTCCTGAGGGGGCTGACAGAGGTTCAAGCCCCAGATCTGCCACTTAGATGCTTCTTCCCAAAGCTGTTTAGGCATGTAATTACTTTTCAGGCTCTGCGCCTGGTCTGAGTCTCTCTGATTCTCTGCCCGCTTTTATCTGTCAGCCATTTACAGGGACAAGAGTACTCCTCTACCTCCCAAGTGTGTAATGAAGACGAATTCATTACAGCTGTAGCACTTTAACGAGCACTGTGAAGATACAGAGTATCCTTACAAGTCCTAAATTAGGAAACTCGCTCTCAGACAGTGCTGGGGTGCCTGGATGCATGGTCCAGACCTGTCCCAGTAATACACTAATCCGCTTCTGTCCGTGATTCTGGAAGGGATTTAACCAGAGGAAGAGTCTGGCTTTCATGTAAAAGCCAATCTTGCAGCAGTGACTGGAATTAGTTTCCTGAAACGTAAGGATAACTCTGGAGTAGGAAACACTTATGTGCCCTTGGGCAACTTTTCTGGCCTCCGGGGGTGCATTCCAGTTCCTGGGCATCCTGTATGCCATCCACCGCTCCCACATGGATGTGGCAGATGCGTTAGGCCATCTAAGCATAGGGTCCAAAATAGTCCCTATGCTTAAGCAAGCAGGATCCACTCCTAATTACTCTCAGAAGGGCATTCAACACATTTCAGGTTGGGGTCGCATAGCCTGGTTACACGCAGATCAGACTACATTACCAGGCACAGTGCATATGCGCCGGCGTTCCTACGTGGCCGGCATTACTGGAACTGAACAGAAATAGTGAGAAATGCTGGGAGAGAAAGCACGTAGTGAAGGCAAACCCCCTGGTGCGTTACTATTTAAAAGAGACATCCCAGCTACTGTTCCGTGCATAATTGTGCAATTGGTAATATCCTGGCAAAGAAAGGCTTAGATCAGCTCATCTGCAAACAAGGGCCCATTTTCCACCTCCAGCTTAACATTTTGGACGAGCATAAGTTGTGGGTCTCCTGCCATAATTGGCCCCAGGTTGGATTTTGCGTACTGCCTGCAGGCAAGACAGACAACTTGAATCTGGACAGCAGAAGGAGGCAAGAGCCAAACTCAGGATGCTAGACCAGAAATATATATTTTTTTTATTCTTAGTATCACGTCAGCAGCAGCACGATTCCAAAATTAGAAGTAATTCTGTTTTGTATTTCTTTACACAGACAGACAGACAGATCCATCCACAGCAGCAGCAGCAGTGACAGCAGCGAGAGACCGCTCAGCGAGGCACTGGGACACGCAGACACCAGAGGGTAGGGTGGGGCCTGGCTCCAAGGAAGGCTTCTCTCCTTTCCTCCTCCCTTGCTAGCCCATGCTCCATCTAGGGGAGGGTTTTACCTGGGTTGACCCATCACCTTGGCTTTCTCCAGGTCACTTTTTATAGATCTTGCAGTAATGTTTGTTGAGGTCTGGGGAAACGGCATGAGGGCTCCCATGACCCACTCAAAGGACGTGAGCTCGTGCTTAGCTCTAAGCAGCCATATAATCCTACAAATCTGCTCTGCTGTCAGGAAAAGGGAATTTATTACATCTTTTGGTAGAGGGTGTGACAGAGTAGATCCTCAAAGTCTTTTCCTCTGAGTTATCTCATTCAAGGCAACTCTACAAATCTGATCAGCCTTGTGCACAATACTTAAAGGATAACTTAAGACAAAATTGAAAGCATGGGAAAAATCTAAGACGACTTGGGAAAAAGCCTAAAAACAGGAATACTGGAGGGCTACAGGAAATCCCAACAATATCAGAGATTACAGCAGGGGCTGTGGGCGCCTCTCCAGCCCACAGGAAGCCGATGGGTGATAGAGACCAAATGTTCCCCAATACAAGAGAGTGGATGAAGGGAGACTTGAGGATATGCTGCTTCTGTTGGTGGGACTGGTATGGGAAGCAGCAATATTCTGTGCTGACTGAGCCAAGGCAACATCAGAATATCAGCTGCTTCAATGGGAAAATTGTGTTTTAAAAGAGTCTATCAAGCAACTTGCAATAAGTTTGTCTTTAGAAAAGGAATACCATCTAGTGGCCCAAAAAGGCAATAAGGAGGTGTGATGGCAATTAGAGAATCAGATGAATTTAGAAAAAGAGAAGGAAAAACTGCAGAAATAAGGAGAGGGATTAACATATATAGTGCAATGATTCACCCTGGAGCAAGGGAAACCTCAAAAGGGACCTGATCATAGTAAATGCAAAGCTAAAATTAGACACTTGCAAAAGCAGATTGGGATGCAAAAAAATTAAAAATAACTGCTGTAGCTGCAGGAAGTGGCGGAGAGAACTGGATCAGGGGCCATCAGAGGAAGATGATTTCAAGGATGATATGGGCAAATGGGAAAAGAGAAGTTGAGAATAGCAGCATATCCCAGAAAGACTACAAGTACTATCCTGGGGCAGACAGGTACAGCAGATCAAACTGCTGTAGCTGTTAAAATGAAAAAAGTGACCCCAAGGCAGGTAGCTGCAGATGTGAAGCCACCGAAAGAAAGCACAACAGTAGAGTGTAGGACTTACAGAAACTGCTTCAAATTTTGTATTAAATGGGAATTAAGCAGTAAGCATTTAATCAAATTGCTCAGCAGAATGGTAAGACAAGGATGCAACTGGCAGCATTAACANCAGTCCATAAGCGTGAGGAAGGTGGAGAGTCTTTAATGAACTGATGGGGAGCTGCTCGAACGTCAGCAGGACATGATACCGTGTACCATCCACCCATTCCCAGCAGAGCACAGGTATCTCCATTGCCCCTGGCAGCCCCGAGGCTGAGTCTTGGACAGTGAATGAATTAGGAGAGCTAGCGGCACAAATGCACCCCCATGATTCACAGCAAACTCCCATACGGCAAAATGCAGAGGAAGAAGCAATGTACAGAGCTACTTTCACACTAAGAGGCAAACAACATACTTTTACTTGTATCCCACAGGGCCAAGCACCTGCCCTGCTGCACACGCTTGCGCTAGGAATGTGTTTGAATGATGGTATCGAGGGGATAAAGGAGTGAAATTGTCTTATGTGCATGATATTTGGGGGACAGCAGCTACAGAAGAAGAGGTACAAGGGAGAAGTAGCTGAGTTTCAAAATTAATAGACCAAATGGTATTTAATGTCAATTTAAATACGGCACAATTAATGCAAAACCAAGTTAACTGCTTTAAAGTGGTGAAACAGGAGGAAGGATAGATGCTAGAAAGGTTAAGCTTGCTGTGAAATAAAGACTCCCACTAATCAGTCCCAACTCTGAAGAATGCTGGGAGGATTTAGTTTCTTATGGCAGCACATCTGTAACTGTGCTAGTATCTTATGGCAGCGTATCCATCTTTGCTAATACCAGCAGAGCATTATAGAAATGACAGAAAAAAATTCAGGAAGGGACCTGGAGAAAAGAGCATGAAGATGCTTTATCTAACATTAAAGAAGCTGCTTGAAAAGCTCCTGCACTAAAATTCCCAGTCAATGGAAAATTATTCCTAATAAGAATTTCAACATGAGCTGATTCTGTGGGACCAGTACTGTTACAGAAAAATAGTGAAGGAAAATGTATACCAGTAGCATATGCGTCCTCCTGTCTCCAGGGGCTGGACCAAAATTTCCCTGGCCATGAGAAAGCCTGGTTAGAGGCAGTCTGAGTTGTGGTGGTCTTCGAGACTTTTCCCCTCCCAGTTGTACACCAGTCTACTTATACTCTGCTCTTAAGCACAAAGAGAAAAAATGGATATTAAAGTAGACATCCTTTTAAAGGAAACCGGTAATAAACCAAAGGTATTGTGTACTCATAGGAATGTTAAATTTTAACAAGGAGGAAAAATAATTCAAGATAATGCTATTAGTGGAATGTGGGAACAAATAGCAGGGAAACTAGAGAAAGGATCATGCCAAGAGTCTTACAGGCTGTCAGTAAAAGACAAAGCCCTCTACACAATATCTCTCTACAGATAGCTACTCTGCTGTTAATAGGATAAAATACTGGATGCATGATAGGGAAAAGGCAATGTGAAGCACATAATAGGACACCCATGAAGAAAGCAGGAGGTTTATTTTACAAGCTTAGAGGGACAGAGGGAATAAAATGTATGTAAAGGACGTAAAATACATGGGAAGACTGAAAGCAATACTGAGAAACAAATTAGTGAGCAAGTAGACAAACTGATTCAGAGTTTGTTTACTGCAGCCCCAATCAGGAATCGGCTAAAAGACATGGGATGGATACTGCTGCCAGCTAAATGAGAGGAAGTTATCTTAGACTGTTTTAATAAGTTACATAAAGGAGTACAGGGTACTCTGAAAAGAGTGCAAAGAATTTGTATTTGGCCCCAAATGAAGCAAGAGATAGAGGACATAAATAAACACTGCATAAGGTGTGCAATGATGCAGAAGTGGACTAGTAAAAGAAAGCTGCTAACTCTACTGCATTGGCTAAACCAAGGACCGTGCAAATACCGCAAAGCGACCATTCAGATGAACTGTCACAAACTAAAGAAGGGTATCAGTATCTCTGTCACCATTAATATCTTTCCAGGATGGGTTGAAGCTCTTCCACCTACAAGGAATACAGCCACTGGAACTGTAAAAATGCTGTCAGAGAAAATTGTCCACAGGTATGGAACAGCAGCTGAGACAGAAAGAGATGAAGAGCAGGCTGAGGTTGTAAGTGAAGTAACTTGAGCCTTAATGAGTAACCTGGGGATTAAGCAAGGACTGCATATACCCTACCACCTTTAGTCCTCAAGACTGGTAGAAAGAAATGAGTCAAACTACTAAAAACAGACTAAAGAAAATTGTAGGACAATATCCAGAATGATGGGCTGAAGAGTTAACCTTGATATTAGCAGCTTTAAGAAGCAGTGACAGATTAGGGACTGGTTTACAACCCTACCGTATTTTGTTTGGATAGTCTGTCCCTTGGTGGCGCCGTGTCCAAGACCCCGAAATGATATGGCAGGATAAAGAAGGAAAGGTGGCTCAAGTAGAAGCAGCAATATGACAAAAATAGGTAAAATGAGAAAGAATCCAATTCATATACGGCTTATGAAATAAAGGGCCAAGTAACGTATTTGAAATCAGATAAAAAGGAACAAGCATTGGAGACAAAATGGAAGGGGACCTATTGTGTCACTAATAGGATAAGTCCTCTAAGTTATTAAACAGATGAGTGCAATGGTAAATACAAACGGGTTCTTGTTTCTCAGATGTCCCCCTTAGGGGCCAAAAAATTCTGGAATCTGTCATGAATTTGTCAAGAACACAGACACAGAAAATGCCCCAAAGAGGAACCTGTGGTGCCTGCTCAGCCTGAGCCCCAGCGCAACCTCATCTCTAGCAGGCAAGAAGGTGCAGCCCGTGTGGTGTTTACCTCCTGCGTGGCTACAGTAGATCTATTTGTATGCCTGCATACTGACGGGGCTGGTTTATGCTTCGAGTTTTGCTTATTTTCTGTTTTCATAGGGCAACAGATTTTACTACAGCTCCTCCAACAAGCAACAGCTGACAGAGACACAGTGCAGCAATGCAAACTCCGAGGCAAGGTGGAGGAGCTGAGGGCTTCTGCAGTGGCACCGATTTTTAATTGGCTTTTCACTCCATATTAATAGATCTGGTCTTTTTATAAATTGCATTAATTTTAGACATTTAACAAGGCAGACAGTAACTGTGAAGTATTTTGGAGAACCAGAGGCGACCACCTTCAGACCTTGATAGGTTCTGAGGCCAGACAAGAAAGTGAAGGCCTTCACAGAGACTCCCGCTCGGTCCTGATCAGGAGCCTGGCATTGCTGCAGGGTTTGCAGCATCCTTGCTGCACTCGTGGGCAGTAACCCAGGAGCTGGAGACTACCAAAGGAAGGGAGGAACAGCAACCTGCAGGCCAGTAACATGACATTGCCATCACTAAGAAGGCCATAAGCTGTGCATTAACTATAGAGGCTTCACTGTTACATCTTGCCTGTTCGGAGCTTTATTTTACTCGGTTTTACAGGAGTCACCAATAAGATTTTCATGGCTAGATAGCTAACCTATGACCTAACCTGCCTTAGTCTTGTACAGCTTGCTCCAGCTACTTGATCTAATAGTAATAGCTTAAGAACCCAAATTAAAAATTGTTACGGCTCTTAAGGGAGCCTTGAGAGATACAGCTCAAGATGTGGAACCACCCAGATTGGGAAATCATAGCTGAAGCTTTGGAAAAAGTGCTTTAAAATTACAATAACTGAATGAACTCAGTAGTTTTATTCATTTACAGGACAATCCTCCAAGGAGCAACAACTTGAGGACAAGCAGCTAGCCCTAGTGTTGAACTGCTGATTCCAGTAATGCCCTTTTAGGTAACTTAGGAGCAATTTAGCAGGACAGTCAAATAAGAAAGAAAACAGAAAGGAGGGATTAAATCAGGTGGGAGACTAAGTGCTGCCGGTAGCTAAGTAGTTAAAATTTGAGAGAACTGGGGGTTAAGCACATATACGTGAAGGTCTGAAGTGGGATAAAATATATCGGATTGTAAAATATCATGACTGAGCTGCAGTAGAAATAACACTGGAGAGTGGTGGTAAATATAAGTATTGGAGGATACTTACACCTAATAGCTAAAACTTCACCACTAAGCCTTGCATTTCTTTAAAGACAAAATTCTAAAAATCACATACAGTGGATAAGGATGGTAAAAGTCTATACAGAAATGTTATAACTGATCATGCAAACCACTAAGTGTAATTCTCCCCTTCGCTGTCCCCCACAGCTGTTTAGCTGCCTCCACACATCCCCAGCCCAGCTCTGATACTGCACAGCTGCATAACCTTGGGCCAAACTTCTGAGCAAACCGCTAAGTTATGAGACAGCCTGCAGGAAGATAAGAAGGGCAAAAGCAGGGGGAGGAAAACTGAGAGCTTTGGGTCAGATCAAGCCATTAACATCTACAAAAAGTGAAAGCTGCATGAAACTGGGTTTGAGCATCCTAACCGTATGTTACCTTCCTCAGAAATGGCCAGCAATAGCATTAGTCACACACCTGAGCTACATCAGGTGACAGTGATACTGGGATATCTAAGAAAAAGGCGATGCTGCCTGCATCTGTGTAATAGACTGGAAAAGTGAAAGTGTGTGAAATCCTCCCAAGGACTGGCAAACTCAGGACACCAGTGGTCCACTCAGTCTGCAATAACCAATAGACTCCACACACCAAGAGGCTGCTAAGGGCCACCAGCACACAGGAACATCAGTAGCTGTGACTGCTATCTGCTGTGAAGGATAGCAGCTGGGCTCTTGAGCACTCCCTGCTGTGGGAGCTTTTAAATAAGGGCTTGGGAGGGGGCATGCTCTGGCCTGGAGCGGCCAGGGCTTGTTCTGAGGTGCTTGTGCTGGGGAGGATCAAGGTAGATCAGGGCTGCTCTATGCCAGGCAGGCAAATCCTGGCTTCGGTCAATTTAGAGGTTCAGGGGAGCTATGATACTTATTGCAGCCTGGTGGGGTGGTGCAGCTCAGGGCTTCACACCGAAGCATCCCCCTGTGCAAGAAGCTGAGGGGAGGCTGGGAGATGATATTTCAAACCTCACATAGGATTGGTTCTGGAGCAGCTCTGCATTTCCCAAATGCACGAGGCTGTAAGATGCAGGAGATGGTGGGGACTGAGGGTCCCTCCTAAAGTTGGTATAGGAGTTGCTTTGGGACTAAAAAACCAGATTAATTTATTCTCTCAAACTGCAAAAAATAAATTTTCTCTCTCTTTTCTTTTTTTTAATAAAGAAACTCTTCTCATCTTCCTTGCACCCAGGAGCCTACCACACAGCTGTTGACTTCAACTTTGTGGCTTGGCCATGCTTTTGGTCTGCACTAAGCCTCTTCCAGCAGTCAATAGAAAAGCTGCCCAGAAAGCCAGCAGGCCTTGGGTCCATCCCTTTGCCCTCCTCCGAGCTGGCCCCACATAAAAAAGTGGAAAGCTGTTGGGGTTGCGTGGTGACAGGCAGCAGTGCAAATGTTTGGAAAAGATAGGCAGGATTTCTCAGCTGGGATCTAGGCAAGGGAAGAGGAGGTGGTTTTGGGGCTGCAAGGGAAGAGGGGAAGGAAAGACCCCAGTTCTCATATTAACTGATAACATTGAGTGCGTTAATCAGTGAGTGAAGCTCATCCCTTACGCTCTCCAGGGAGTGAGAGATCGTCTGAGGGCTGTCCAGGAGCTCGACACTGTGGGTGTAGGGCTCATATTTCACCAAGAACGGCCGCTTGATGTGTGCTGCATAGCTCCTGCAAGGAAAGGGTGAAGAGAGCTTGGTACAAGCGATGGGTCCCGAGTCTTCCCCACACCCATCACCATTTACCCAGACCACAACAGTTTAATGCCTCCTTCGGGCAGAGTTTCTAGGTTAGCACAAAAGCTCTAGTTTCCCACCTTTCTAGCTCCATGGGGCTGTAGCAGTAGTTGAGATCCCTTGCATTCGGCAAGGAACACCATGAATTGGACTGCGGGTTTCCATGGGCCAAACACATAGGCTTGCATCAAACTGGGGGGTACACTGAAATAGTCACCTCCATGGCCATCACCAGGCATCCACTGCTTCAATTGCTTTTTTCCTTTTTCAAAAATGCCAAGGAGATTTAGAAGCTAATTGCAGGGAAAGGCTGTGGTATTATAGTATTATATTCCTAAATCCTTTCTGACATTCATTTATTGACTAATCTCTGCTTCAGCAGCGGGGAACTAGCTGCAAGCCGTATTAAGGATAGATTTGACAGGCAGTGGCTCAGGCCAGGGTGAGAGGATGGCAATAGCATCTCTGGAGCCACGTGCTTGAGCAAAGATGTACTACTGTACCCAAAGCCAACTGGAGTCTAGATCTCAGTGATGAGCCTGACTTTACCTGATATCTCTCAAGACCAACACCTTGTTGCTACCTTTCTAATGGAGAAATACACGGTCAAGTGAATAGAAATTGAGTAAGGTTTCCTCAAATTTACTCACGTTCACCTCCAACGCCAAGATTTGTATGTTTGACAAGGTAGGATTTGTTTCCTTTAGTGGCTGTGTAAATATGGAGCTGGGAATGTATATTTAGGTACTCATGGCTACAATCTCATGCTGGAAAGGCCTGGGAAGATGAGGGGACAAACAGCACCAGCACCAGGCATGCTCCCAACTTCTGCTGAGGCTTCACCCTTTCGCTCCTGAATCGCTTAGCTTAGGGTACCCTCTTGTGGCTACCGTGGGTCTGCTCCGGCGCAGGGCTAGGCGAAGAGCATCCCCTTCTCAGACCGACGCTCCTCGGGGCTGGCACTGCCCGCCGCGGGGAAGCCTCCTGCTGAGCTGCCAGGGCTTGGGGGAAAACCCCGGGCAGGGCCAAGGGGCAACGCGGTCAAAGCCGCAGGCTGGCGCTTGCAGGGAAACAAAAACACGTGCCAAACAGAGGGGTTTTCCAAATACTCACATTGTCTACCGCCTAAAAGATGTAGCTTATCTCCGTTCTACCAGGCAAGCCCCAGCTCACCTCGCTTATTAATGCTGTCAGCTACAGTGATGACCCAGCACAGCTGCTGGTGTTAGAAACTTGCCCTCCAACACCGCTGTGTTCACTTCACAGCTTCTTGAAGCACACAGGTACCACATTGGTGCCTGGAAGGGCACGGAGGGTGTGTGTCCACACTAGAAAAACTGGCATAAAGTTTTCTTTTTGGGAAAGGAGACTTTTTTTGAGGGAGAACACTGATAATCAGGTCCATGGTGGCAGCTGCCAGTAATGCAAAAAAGACGGACCTTTTAACGTTTTGACCTCACAGGGTAACATCTGTGTGGTCTCTGAGCTCTTTAAAGAGGATCATTTACAGTGCTTGTCACTGTCAAAACCCTCTAGCCTAATCTTGGCTGAGTATGTAGTGTATTTTTCCTTTTCAAATGCAAGGAAATGACTCATTAGACAACAGTTGGAGTTTTTTTAAAGCAACCTAGTGTGTGTGAAACAACCGGCTCCCCAGGCGCTTGCTTTTGAGCAGTTGGACTCCAGCTTGTATGAACAGTGCAAGTGAGGGTAATAAAAGCAGAAGTTGAAATATAGCAGTCCTTACCACGTTATTTATATGAAATACCCCGCTTGCAGGAACTGCAAAGTCATGTACATTGTGTAATAGTTCTTCTCATCCTATCCCTCTCCTAAGAAAGATAAAATGGTATAGGCAAACTTTTCCTCTGTCAGTCAAATATTAAAGGACTGATCTTTCCTTCTGTGAGCAATTCTGGATATGGCCAAGAAAATTCTCTTCTGAACAGATGTCTGTGGGTAAAGCTGTCCCTCTCCATCCTGCTTGCACTCCCATGGGATGAGGAAACCCAATTACACCGGTGGGATGCTATCTGGGGTCTGCTAACCCATGTTCACCAGCTGAAGAGGCAAAAGTTGCTTTTCTTCCATGGGTAAATCTATCCATGTCAAGCAAATCCTTTTTGTTTGTGTACAAGCTACTAATGATGCCTGGGGGCTTTTTGCTGATTGAATGATAAATGGGTAAGCTGCCCACCAGTTGCTCAGAAAGACAAACATCTTTCTGCATCCTAAATTCAGAGAATGCCACTGTTTTGAGCAGCTCTTCACCCCTCTCCTAAAACTTTCACCCACAGAGCAAACTTTCACATGACGCAGAAGCCTGCATTTCAGCAGGACACACGCTGGAGAGATGGTCCCGTGGAGGACAGCCAGTACTTAACCTGTATCACTTGGTCCTTCTGCAGCAAGGAGCCAGAGGGGGTCCTGGTGGGTGGTTTGGGTCTCTGATTTCTGGACCACCAGCCCTTTGTTACGTTGCTTGGCCTCCCCTGGGAACTGGAGATAGTCTGTAACTCCTTTCTACGAGAACTAGGTAGATGAGCTAGATTTGTCCCTTCTCCTGCTCACTCAGTCTTGTTTCCAAGAGTGCCTCCCACTCCATCTCACTCCTCCACACCCAAACCCTTGAGTCCAGCACATTTTTGGGGGGCTTTTGGACAAACCCAAGGGACTGAGGCTGGACCCTGTAGGAACTGGAGAATCACTTTACTTTGAAAGACCTGACAACAGTTTCCAGAGTACTTCTGAGACCTTGAACTGAAAGCAGCCATGGTGTCAAGCCCTGTTTTAATATATTATGCCTTCATTTACTCCTCTTTGGGTCTTTCTCACTGCCCAGTCCTACCTCAGTTTACTTTTGGCATCGCTGAAGCTCTCAGACACAAAATAAACAGGCTGGTAGTTCTGGTCCTGGTAGGGCTGAACAGCAGCAGCATCAGGATCAAAGTCTCGCACCTCTGGTTCATCTGACAAGGAGTGCTATGGACACAGCAGAAAAATGCCGGCATGAAATTAAGGGGATCGAAGAGCACATATGTGATAGACAGAGGCAGACAACAGATTGGGTAAAGTCATTGGACCTGTCCAGAGGAAGAAGGTTTTTTGCTGTATAGGGTCTAGAGCAGAGAGGCAAGTTATGCTGGGACTTACTATGAGCTCCCCATAGGAAGACAGGAGCCCGGCTCCGTAAGCTTTGACTATCCCGTTCTGTCTGCAGAGCCCAAACTCCACCGTAAACCAGTAAAGCTGTGAAAGGAGAAAGAAAAGTGCATAGGGGACATAGCTCCTCATCTTCATATCCCTGTTACTTCTGAGCCCTTGGATTGTGGCAGGGGTCTGGGTTTATTTAAATGAACGGGCATCTGGGACTTTGTCCCCTCTCTTTACTCTGCACCCATCACTGCCAGCGCAAAGTGCTACACAAAGTTACTGCCATGCTGGGACAGATGGAAAGTGTGTCCCTGGGCTGGTCCCCTGCATGCCTGGCTGCTGCGCAGTGCCCTTGGAGGAGGACAGGTCACCTTGCCCAGGGAGAGCCAAAGGAAGCAGGTGTCATTTAATCCCATCCCAAAGAGTCCCAGCAGTGCAGTCGTTAGAAATACGATGCTTGATGATACTCTGGTGCCTGAGAAAATTGGGTTAATGTGCAAGTGAGCTCTGCTGTGTAACTGCTCTCTGCTCTGCAGTCATCGTGAAAGAGCAGAGCTGGGGCAGATCAAACAGGGGTCTGGGCCTACAAATCTGGGGACACCAGGCTGGACCAGTCCCCTTGACACCCCACAAGTGCTGCTGGAAGGGTCAGGGTCCCCATCCAGCAAAGAGGCAAACTTACTGTTGCAAGTTTCTCAATTTCTTCATCAGTTGCTCCCAGAGACGCCAGCCCAATGTCCTGGGAAGAGAAGGGGAGAACGTCAGCACAGATTTGGTCTGAGGGTATAATGTGTGGATTGCTCTGGTTTATTGCCTTGAGATAACAGATATCGTTGCCCTGCACTGCCATGCATCTGCTGCAGAGTCTGATATTTTTACTCTGTATTAGGGTTCTCGGTCCTAGGGTCCTGAACATTGTGTTTAATATAAATAAATCCTAGAACAAGTAGGGTTTAGGTGGTGAGGCTGGGGTTGGTTTGGGTTCCCTCCTTGTTCTCTGCCCTGTTAGGGGCAAGGAAGCAGGTGACCATCTTACCTGGGAGAACTGGGCAAACGTCTTGTCGGCCAGCATTGGGACGTGCCCCAGCAGTTCATGACAGCAATCCCTGCCGATGCCCAGGGGGAAAGGAAGAAAATGCGGTCAGCAGCGGGCAGAGTTTGTCCATTAGGGAGAAGGGCTAATTGCTGGCCAGGTGAAGAGTAGGGGAGGCCACTGGGGCCGGGTGATACTCACGGCTCGGGGGAGTGCATGGGCGAGGACGAGTGGCGGATGTACTGCGTGCACTGGAAGACGCGGAAGGCCAGGCTGGCGAGGAAGTCCCGTGCTGACAGCAAGCCAGCCACCGGCCGGAGCTGGAAGCCGGTCCTCTCTGAAACAGCACATACTGTCTCTGCAGAGGTGCACGGCCCACAGGCTGTGCTGGTGTCTCATGTTCCCAGCACAGACATCATCAGTGCTGGAAACTAAAGGGCTTCTGCTGTGCCAAGCCTAATCTTTTTGCTCCTACTAGAGAGCAACTTCTGCTCTTTAGGTGCTCAGTGGGATCATTTGACTACAGGCTTGACCTCCAGTTGCAGACCGCTGTGTTTAGTTGCAGTCCCCACAGCCTGGGGTCTACCCCTGTTCTGTGTAGGCAATGCACAAGCCTCCACCAGCTCTTCTCCCAAATCTCAGCTCACACACTCCTCCTTCAGGTTTGAGTTTCCCAGCCGCAGCTGCTACCACCATGCTGGAGGCCTGGCAGATCCTGGACCTGGGTCCCCCAGTCTCGTACCCACCTTTCAGGAAGCAGGAGACCTCCTCCAGCTGAGGGATGTTGTTCTCATTGTAGCCGCAGAATTTCTCCAGTAGATTGAAAGCTTCAAGGTACTCCTTGCAGGCATGGGTGGGGTACAGGCTCTTCAGGGTGCTGTACACCTCCTTCCTTCAGGACGAGAGATGGCAGAGGGTCAGTGGCTTGATGTGTCTAGTCCTCTCCTGTCCTCTGGTTAAACACTATCAAGAACTCACGCCTCTAGGTTTCTTGTCCTTTTGCCTTTCTCCACCGCTAAGTCTATGTCTGTGCTCATTGATAGGAGGATGTAAACATAAAAAAACACATTCAAATGAGCCTGCAAAGTCAGTAGTTTTATCTGCACAGACCTATTTCTGATCTTGAAGGTCAGAAGATTGTATAAAAGGTATTAACTGGAATTGTATAAAAGGTATTAACTGAAATTAAAATATTCCCTGTAGGTTAGCTCCTGAAGTTGCACTATGAAGCCAGTCAATATAACCAGAAGATGACCTGGTTTAGGAGCCTGTGTACTCAGATCGTATGAGCTGGCCTTGTTTTCAGAGACATTCCTGGATCAACACTCCTGGAAACAACCGTGTTCAAAGGAAGCATTTTCCTAACTGAGGCAAAAAAGGTACCATGCAGATATTCACCACGGGCCTCACACTTCTTTCTGCAGCTATAATAATTGCCCTTTGTTTGGAGGCTGCTACTAAGCCAGGTGTGCTTAGAGAAGTGTGACTGCAAATTATCTACCTCGCTCTCTGGGGACGCTCCTTTGGAGGAAAATTCTGGGGACTGCAGCGTGGAATGCTCTCGGAGTAGCCCCAAGAGAGGAGGAGACAGAGCATGACTGTTTTGGAGGTAGCTTGCTCTCCCAAAGGCAGTTCCTGCCATAAAACACCGTGCAATGAGGTACTGTTTCATATAACAAGCCATTAAGTAGGATGCTTGCACTCCTGATACATCTTTTTCAAGGGGTCACACCCTAGTTTAGGTTTTGATTCCTAACTTCTGGTGGTGGAGCCAATAAAGGTCCCAGAATCAATCAGCGCTCACCAGGTAGCAATCTCCTCCGCCGTGTACTCCACATGAGGGATCGGGTCCCCGCTGCAAGGCAAATGCACCATTACTGACAGCAGCAGAGCACAAGCCAGGTTCCTCTCCCCTTTGAGAAGGAAACACTTCGGAGAAGCTCTGCATGATGTTGATCAATCTTCTTTAAACCAAACAAGGGGGTGACAGGAAAGACAAAGACTTAGTACTGGGTCATTTGTACAGGTTCAACAAACACATAGACACAGAGAAAAGCATTAGTCTAGCCAGAGGTTATAAATGAACAAGGGATGCGCAAAAGCTTAGCAGGCATAATATTTTCCAGAAATAAAATGGTTTTCATTGGAAAAAATTGAAACTTTCTGTGAAAATAAATTAATTTCATGTGCCTGAACTTCAGGGGGCTGATGGCTCCAAGAAGGAATCAGTGGCTGGGAAATAAAAGGAGCTAATACGGAAAACTAAATGCATTTGAACTGAAGAAAAATATATTGTCAGTAAGATTAAGGACAGCAAGAAAAGAAAATATTAACATTGATATAAGTGGGAACTAAAGAAGACTGACACTTTTGCCTTTTCTGCGTCGTAATTAGCAATTGTTTTTCCTAAATCCTTCTGTTCTATATTTGAACAAAGGAGATATTCACGTATCACTGTAGCCATAAAGCATAGTTCCTTTTCCATTAATAGCCTGAAGGGATGCTACACAGTGGCTCATGAATGCTAACCTGCAGATGAGATGTGAGCGAAGACATCTTAAATGGGTGCATCCTCTTAGGAAGTATTTCTCCCTGTGTCCCTCAGGACTCTCTTGCTGCCACAGTAACTTTCTGTGCATTTAGTATTAGTACAGGATGAAAACATCAATGTCTGTATTCTGGGCTTCAAATCTGCAAAGAACGTGAAACTTACCAGAGCAGAAAGCCATGCTGGGTTCACACCGGTTGCAGGGGCAGCTCAAGAAGGTGACCCATATAACTTCCACAGCCTGCTTCCAGCACAGCTTTCTACAGAAATCTATATTTAAAGTCCCGCTTGGAGAGGGAGATGCTACCGTGGAAGGCAGTGTTACTGAATGGGGTATAGGGAATATTTCACAAATTCAGCTGAATATTAGAGCTCTGGTTTATGTTGTAGTGAAGAGGTTGACCGTTATCACTGCATATATCAGAACAGGAGTATTAAGTAGGAGTACAAGAGATAGTCTTAAATCTATATAAGACAATGATTAAGACCATTACTGGAACCTATTTAATTTAGCAGAGAGAGTTAGGAGGTGAGCCATTTAGTCTATAAAAACCCTCACAGCAAAAAAGATCTGATAGCAGAATTCAATCTAGCAGATGAAAGGCGTGTATGATACACTGTGCGAAAGCTAAAGCTGCCAAAGCTCCATTTAGAAACAAAATCCACATTTATTCACAACCAGGATAATGAACCATTGGAACGAGATTTCTGGGCACGTGGTAGCTTTTTCAGTACTTCAAACACTGAAGTCAAAACAAGATGCCATTCTAAAGGTGATGCTACATTTCAAAGTGAAGTTTGAGGTCTGATGGAATTATACATGGCTTTCGTTATAAAGGAAGTTTTTTCTGGTTTTATCAATGTATGAATAAATGACTGCAGCCATTTTTTAATTAAGAAGAGACTGGAATACACAGAGAGAGAGGGACACAAAAAGAGCTGGCAAGGCTGAATGGGGAGACAAAACATAAAAGAAGTCTCATGCAGGTAGCACAATGACTTCCCAACAGGTTGCATTGATGGGGCATTACGGCATTGTGGATGTTAGGAGAGAGACTTACTGCTTATAGTGAAAAGCAATTTCTGCTATTGATTTCCTTCTCTGGCGATATACTTGGTCAGAGTAGCCCTGTGATGACAAATAGGAACAGACAGGATTTTTAATCAGTTAGTAAAATTTCTCATCCAACAAAGTTCACCACTGGCAGGAGAAACTTCTCTCATGGTCGTGATTGCACTCCGGCTCCCTGCTTCTGGGGGACGGCTCAGGACTCTAGTGTGAGAATGTGCCCACACAGACTAACTCACCGGGTGATCCAGATCCAAGTCAGGTTCAAATTTGGTGACCAAATGGTGGCACTTGTCCAATTCACAGATTTTTCTGGGAAACCAGTGAACTGTGGGGAGAAAGAAAGAGAAAAACTGGCCATGGAAGTGAATATGAAACATCGCCTGCTGAGAAGAGGTTATGAGGTTGAATACATCTGACCCAGTGTACCAAACACATACACTCCACAAACAGCACGACACAGCTGTGCCTTTCAGGCAGCAGTCCCATGCTCTCAATGCTCTTGTCCTAGAGTCAGGTCTAATGACATGATCTGCATCTCATGACTTCCCTGCCCACCTCTCAGCAGAGTATTTTTGACAAAAGTAAACAAGAAGATGAAAAATGGATCTTATTTAAAGATTCTAGACTTCACATTAAAAATAAATCCAGAGGTCCAACTGGTTGTCGAGCAATCACTGCAGGTCTCTAGGGATATTTTACAATAAGAGTCACCCTGTCTTCAGAACAAGATGGCATGGGGAGTGTCTTGTAGTTTAGTGCAGGATCTGCACGGAGTTCCTGACACATAGGTAGGAAACTGCTTTACATTTATAATATAAAACACTGGAGTAGGGATGGAGATCTCTGTAGGAGAGGTGTGAACAAAGCATGAAATTTCATGTCCTATTTCTACTTTTTCAATCCGGCACCAGAAGAATGGGCTTTAGACTCTGGAGTCTGTTGAGAAATGGACAAGGAGGGAAGTGGCTTTCAGGATTCACGTGTCCCAGAGGCAGTCTTTTCTGCTTTGCTCCAATTCAGCATAGACCAGCCCTTCCGCGTTTCTGTCATAAGAAAGTCTCCACCCTGTTTCTACAGCTCAGCCTCTCCACAAAAGTGAAACAGTTTGTAAGTTCCTTACACTTATCTTCCTTAGTGGTTCTCACGTCTTCTGTTACCCTCTTGATGGAGCTAATGAAAGTATTGAGGTCAGAGCTATGGACTTCACAGCGNACAAAGTACTCCAGTTCAGCAGTCTCTTCACGGGCCTTTCGGCTAAGCCTGGTCTCCAGGTGGTGAATTTTAGCCTCAAATGTCTTGGGACATGGAAAAGAACAAAAACATTAAACAACACTTGACGCACCTGCTGGTACTTCCCAAAGATGTCCATATGGATACACTTGGAGGGAGTCCCCCTTGTCTTTTTCTTCTTGTTTTCCCCCCACTGGGGTAAACACACTTACCCATTCATCCCACCGCTTTTCCTTCCGGACAGACAACCGGTGGGGCTGGCCAGTAACCACCAGCAGACTTCCACAGCGGCAAAGGAGATCGTACCAAGAGGGGAAGTTGATGTGGCAGAATGCCACCTCCTATGGCCCCTCTTTACTTTAATCTCCCCCTTAAGGCAAAGGTGCTTTTNTGCTGAAGAGGGGGGTGGTGGGGGTGGGGG
>Ga0065711_1034484_pt1 | contig 23689 bp, 10 predicted proteins | sample Hoacrofraction12_FD_59098 | JGI IMG/M metagenome (GOLD analysis project Ga0065711, IMG submission 59098) | Hoatzin crop microbial communities from Cojedes, Venezuela - Epithelial fraction 12 v2 (version 2) | ecosystem: Host-associated > Birds > Digestive system > Esophagus > Crop | place...
TTAAATACAGTCTCGCTTCCCTTCCCTTCCCTTCCCTTCCCTTCCCTTCCCTTCCCTTCCCTTCCCTTTTTCAGTTTTTGTAGTATTTCCCCAATTAATTTTCATTCCTACTTGTTGATTTCTTTTTCTTGTTAAATAATTATTATTATAATTGCTATTATTATTTGTTTGATTATTTATATAGAAATGGCAGAAATATTACTGTATAAAGGCAACTCCAAAACTGTATAAACTACATTAAGAGATATTAATAGTCTGAGTATATTAAGAAAAAAAAAAAAAGGCACAACAAAAAATAACAAAAGCACTTATGTCAGTCCAGCTGTGAAGATGTCATGAAAAAAAAGACAGAAACCAGGTTACTGTTCCGCAACTAGACAAAAACCTCATCCTTATACAATGTTGTAGGCAATATTTCCAATTGCAGAGCATCAGCCTGTGCTGAATCTCACACCTACAACACCAAAGCTTTGATTTCCACCACTTGAGTTAACTCTGATAACAGGAAATAAGAATAGACCATAGTCTTTGAAGTTGAGTAGTCATAGTCATTAAAGTTTACTCCTAAAGTGCACCTCACAGAGACACTCAGTGTGCAGAAATATTTGTAAAGTATTTGTAAAATTCCTTAAAATATTTATACTTCAGGTTTTATTAACAAAGTGTCCAGAAATCTCCAAGATTTCAGTTACATTATATCTATATCTGGGGAGCTAACTAAAGGAAATTGTCCTAACAAGATTACAATACTGTTAAAAGCTAAAGACATATAACTTTTACTGGTCTAAAACCTCGAATGACACAGTTAAGACACAAACAGGGGATAGATATTATCTGTGTTGTCAACAGAACTGTGTTGCAGAATAATTAACTTTTTTCATGACTACTTGGCAGTACAATTAACGGGAGACAGACAGGGAACCTTTATAGCAGCCTTGTTTCAGACTGAAAGAGCCGGACTTCAAAAGCATTTCATCACCGAGTCTTAATGCAGATTAATCAAGATTAAACTCGTATTCCAAGTTCATTTAAGAACAAGCATAAACTTGTCTTCAAACTTACTCCTAATACTATCATTGCCTGGACATATGCCTAGGCACAGACTGATGCAAGCTAACACCCCTGTGGTGACTGGCCGCAGACTTGCTTGGTGCTCTATCTGATGTTCAACTGCCTCTATCTTCTGGTCAGCATGGATTAGGCCAAGTCCCAGTTAATCTGGAGATATCTTCAGGTTTGCTCTTCCTGTGTACAGCAAAGACATTCTACACTGGAGGTACACATCTATGTTTTTCTATCTACAAAGTAGATGTATAATATAAGCTAGTTGAGTAAGCTCCATAGTTAGCAGCGAGAGAAAAGAGATTGACCATTCTAGTTTGCGGTACATTTGATTTATTTAAACATCTTCTTAAGGATGAGTGTGGTGTATAAAAGTGTATTTCACTCCACTGCCTTTAACGAGTGTAATGGGTAACTAACTTAAATGTCAGTGTCTATGCTGTAAGTGTTTACATTTCATGTGAAGGATCCTGAACCTTATGTCGCTTCTGACCGTGTTTGTCTTCCCTTCTCTGTGTTCTCTAAGCTTAGCCGTAGCCCTAACAACAAGAGGTTCATTTGTCTCCATTTCTACTGGGGATCAAAAAGTTTAGCTGCTCACTGTTATTGTCTGTGTCTTGCTGGGAGGTGGCCTTCATTTTATGGATTTATGTGAAGTCTGGAAAAGAAATTTATTAGAGGGCTTCTTTTGTTTAGTTCTTTCCTCTCCTCCTTCCCAATCTTACTTTTCTTGCTTTCTTTTATGGACAAAGGCAAGCATGAATCTACCTTTCTCATGCGTAACAAGATTTCATTTTTTACTCTGTGAGTGGTAAGCATGGAGGTTGAAGTGATGATCAAGCCCCTCTTCACCTCAGCCAATCCACACACTGAACTTCTCATTCTTCATATTTATTTTGTGAGCAAGTGCCATATTAGTGGAAAGAATTGGAGGGACAAAAGGAAATACAGATTATTTCGCTTCTAGTGACTCCAAACAGTCTTCATGGAGATCTTTCTCTGCTAGACTATTCACACACAGCTAAAGTAAATATAGATAACAGTTCCAGCAGTGAACAGAATTTATTTACATATAGAGTATATAAAAAGGAGTGTATAAAAGTGGTAAGGATAGTTCAGTGATATAAAGCAGAGAGATTGTATCTAAGAACCTGCAGCAAACTTTGTCTGTTTTAAAAGTCTTTTATCAATTTCATAAACTGGAAGATAAAGTTATGGTTATTGTCAGGACGCTGGTGATTTGGATACCTCTAGTCTTTGACATGTAGCAATTCTCTGGCAGCTTTTCTTCATGCAGCTACACAACAGGAATGCTAATTTAAATGGACTGGTAACTAGTTGTAGGACCAAAATACCTGTTCTATGTTTTATAGACTGTATCCTGTTTCTGCAAATGCTGATTAGAAAATAAAAAAAGAGTACTTCCGCAATTTTCCAGACAGGAAGTTCAGGTACTGGTAAACTTTAGGCCTGTATTCACTGCAGCTGCTTTTTTGAAATCCTGTGGTCTAAACTGTCTCCTGGAATTACTTGTCTCTTGCTACTGACCATGTCAGGATGCTAAGGCAATTGTGGTCCTTATTTCAACATTTTACGTTAGTGTTTGAAAACTGAGGAAAATAAACAGTTTACTTTGAGATATAAACTAGTTTACATTGAGATCTATGTGGAATTTCAGTTAGAGACAGGAATTTAATCGTGACTTGATCCACAAGGCCAAGCTCCCTTCCCGTTTCCATGCTGCAAAACAAAACAAAACCAAACCAAATCCCAAACCAAAAAACATGCCTATGGGAGATGAAAATAAGTTACTAGTTCATTGTCTTGGTCTTCCAATTTAACAGCCAGACTGGATAAAAAAAGGAGCTGGTTTCTTATAACTCTACTCCTTATGCACACAAAGAAATTAAAAAATAGGATACTGACTGTTTGTGCCACTTGGCTTCCGTGCCAGAAAAAGGTGTTTTGGCACATTCATCTGATAGCATAAACATAGTGTCAGTTGATTGCTTACAGCTGTCCCAAGTCTTGAGTGAAAAGTAAGTATGGTATCTTTCCACTTGTTCCACTGCAAAGCAAAGGCACAGTATAACTGAAAAACACACATCTCTTCTCCTTCTGCTACTTCTTCAAAGGAAAAGAAATCTTGACTGCTTCTGAGAATATGCACGCTACTTACTTTTCCTTATTGGCTTGCAGACTTCTTAAGAGCCAAATGTAAATTCAAGATCCTATCTGATGTCCAGTCCCTTGGTTATGGAGAAGAGCAGCAGTGCTTAAAATCCTGACTTTAACAATCTTGGAAGGTCTTACAAACCCCTGTAGACCTATTATCTTCAAGACTGTATGTATCTTGGTTAACCTTGGTCTGTAAATTAAGGATAATTACCTTCTGCTATTCAGACCGCTCACGTTTGCAGATACCTGAAACCTGAGACTGACGTATACAAAAGTATTGCAAGGCCAAATTAAGAGGCACAGGCACAAGGCAAACAGCATGAGGAGGCAGAACAATGAATGAAAAATCATAAAATACATTGTGTCATGAATGATGGAGCAAGACTGTCATTATTACTTTAGAAGTACAGGATTTGAAGGCATATTGTCTTTAAAGCTTCCTGTAGTCATTTATAAACATGGCACAGTTCATCTGAGTTTCTTACCATCAAACTAAATCCACTAACACAGTGTTTCCCACCTACCATGAGCGAGACTGGAGAGACTGGATTTGTGAAATGAGTTTGGAAGGATAAAGTAATATATTTACAAGGCTGTGGAACATTTTACATACAGAAAAAAGAAAAGGGAGTCAAATGCTCTGCAGGATATCACTTTTCTACTGATCTACCTGCTCCTCTGCTTTGCCTCTTTTGTTTGTAAAAAGTAAACTCTCCAACTGAAAGGCAAATCTGAGCCCTACTTACCACTAACTTTGTACAGCAGAGTAGAGGGAGAAAGTTGAGTCATGAAAACAGCTAAAGGCTGAGCATTACTAGGCATTGTTTCCTTACTTTTGCTGCCCTCTTCCATCTATGGTGTGCAAAAGTTGATCTGAATATGTAAAAATAAGGGTGTGGAATTAAATATGATGTTCAGTCTAGCTCCTGGACACTGGGAATGGTCAGAGGCAGATTTTATTTCTATCTTACCCGTATTTCCTCTCACATTTAAAGATCTTCGATAGCTATTCTTTGTCTGTGAGGGATTTCAATGGCAACATATAAGATATTTGCTGTACACTTAACTGTGCACTTAGACTGCCACCAATATTTAATTTATGCCTTCAAAACAGTGATGATAGTGTGAAACTAACAATAGATCTCTGATATGGAGAAGATGAAGTCCCATGTGAAATTGAAATGTTGTCTGAAGAAAATTGTAGAAGTGTGTAAGACACTGTCCTGTCTAATAAAGTTTTAGATCACTTTAAAAACTAATTTTCAAAAATTCCCCAAGCCAACAAATCAACCAAAACACACACACCCCCAAAATCCACTCTAAAGTCTCAGAGAAGCAGTGTATATTTCTGATTCTTGTCAGTTTTTCAGTAGAATATCATATTGTGTTTCAGTCAAAATTTACAGCTTTTACCCTGTTCAACTGTATAACTCTCAAAGTGGTTCTTATCATAGAATCATAGAATGATTTGCGTTGGAAAAGACATTGAAGAACATGTAGTCCAACTTACTTGCCATAAGCAGGGACTTTTTTACTAGATTGGTTTCCTCTAAGCCCCATCCAATCTAATCTTCTATGCTTCCAATTGTGGGGCATCCACAATTTCTCTAGGCAACTTGTTCCGGTGTCTCACCATCATCATCATAAAAAATGTCTTTCTGTGTCCCATCTAAAACTACCCCCTCTCAGTTTTAAAACAATTGCCCCTTGTCCTTTGTCTACAGGACTTGGTAAAAAGTCTCTCTCTGTCTTTCTTATAATCCCCTTTTATGTACTGAAAGGCCACAATAAGGTATCCTCAGAGACTTCTTTTCTCCAGATTGGAAAAAAAGCCAACTATCTCAGCCTTTCTTCATAGGAGAGGTGTTCTAGCCCTCTGGTAATCTCTGTGGCTCTCCTCTGGACCCACTCTAACAGGCCCAAGTCTTTCTTTTATGGAGGACCCCTGAACTGGGCCCGGTATTCCAGATGGGTTCTCACGAGAACAGAGTGTAGGGGGAGAATCACCTCCCTTGACCTGCTACCTACACTTCTTTTTATGTAGTCCAGGCTTTCATTGGCTTTCAGGGCTTGAAGGGCACATTTCTGGCTCCTATCCAATTGTTCTTCCACCATTATCCCCACGTCCTTCTCCACGAGGCTGCTACAACCAATTCATCCCCCAGTTTGTATTACACTGGAGATTGTACCAACCCAGGTGCAGGACCTTGTACTTGACCTCGTTGAACTTCATGAGGTTCACACTGGCCCAGACCTAAGCCTGTCAAGGTCCCTCTGGATAGCATCCCTTCACTCAGGAGAGTCAACTGCATATGTCTGCTTGGTCCTGTCTGCAAATGTGCTGAGGGTGCAGTAAATCCCACTGCGTATGTCATTGATGAACATATTAAATAGTATTGGTCCCAGTACAGACTCTTTTGTTTTGTTTAAACAGTGCCTGCATCTATATATGTGTTCATGTGTGCCCATGGGTATTTGTGTGTATGCTACAACTTCATTTCTGTGAAAAGACTGAAGACAATGGAGTTCTGGAAAGGAGAATTGTTAGAAACGAGAAATAAATAATTTCTGATGTCTTAATACTTTCAGAGAACCAGCTCATGCATGGAGGAGAAAAACGTCAAGACCATGACTTTATTCTTGTTTAGCTGAACTTGTTTGCCAACTCTTGGCTCTGTTGAGTGCTTTTTGCAGTTCTCCAAACTATACCACACAACTTAAGCCAGGGAAGAGGTAAGGTAGATCAGGGAGAAGGGTGTGCAAGTGAAGGATGGAAAGGGGTGGAAAGAAGGAAAGAAAGTGAGAGTAGTTGTTGTCTCCATTACACCAGCTCAACAGTTGCAACGTGCTAGCAGTTGTTGCATGTTTGCACCTCTTCAAAGCATTAGAGTTTTAGAAAGACAAAATTAACAAAGGAAGCAGGAAAGATTTGTCTTAGGTGTGAGCTGCAGAGGCTGACAAGTCAGACTATTATGAGTTTGGCTTACAGTGTAAGGAAAAGAGAAGGAAAAAAGAACCAACCCCACAAAAACCAAAAAGCTCTTCTAAAAAGGGCTAGATTTAGCTATTTCTTTTCCTTAAACGGATGATTAAATCAAATAATTTAACCTATCAGGCTTCATTTAAATACTGATTTTTTTTGGAAAAGAAAAATTCTAAGGCATGCACAATAGATTATTTAAAAAAAAAAATGATTGTTGCTATTATTGTTAGCACAACCAGGAATTAAATAACAATCTTTCTTCATGTCATAAACTGACATGAGGAAAACCGATTACCTCAATCTTAAATTCACAGAGAGAAGTAATATGTCAGCATGTACTTCAGATACTATTCTGTTGGTCTTACCAAGAACTTGGCTAGGCAGTGTTCTCAAGGAACTAAAAATCTGACTCTGCAAAGACAGATACTATTTAAAGTCAACAACAAAAATATACGTTGAACAGATTTCCAAAAGCACATGATGTTTATGAACTTAGAACCGCAGATAGGTTCATGGTAGGGTGCTTTATTAGTTTTTTTCTACAGAAATGTTTTAATGTTTTCTACTTTGAAAGTCAAGCACAAGAAATATGCCTGAAAAAAACAAGGCTGTGAACCTTGCAAGTCAAGCAGGTATAAGTTAAAAATTCCAGAATTTAGGATGCCATAATTAAATGATTAATTGATACAAATGTTGCTGCTTACATGACCATGTGCTATTGTTTACACAGAATCTTTGCATATTCAGTTGTTATTACTTTCTACTTTAGAAACATGGGGACACAGACCAGAAGCAACCTGCTGAGTAAAGAAAGCCAGTCTTCTGCCCCTATAGACACTATATGGTATAATTATATGCATACATTTACTGACTTCTTTAGTGAAAAGGGCTGTTTTCTCCCACCACCCTTAATAAAAGGCTCTTGTGAAACCTCACTGCTCTAGCAAATTTGTAAACTTCTTAATTTTCTTTTCAGTTTAAATTTGTTCATGGCCAACCTACCCTATTTATTCTCATGTCAACATTGGTGTTAGCTTAAATAGCTCATGTCTCTCCTTGGTGAATTCTCCCTTCTTTTATTTATAGACAATCATCATATCCTTCTAAGTCTTCATTTTTCTTGGGTAAACAAACCTTGTTTTCTCATGTCCTCTCTTATAACAGGCTTTCCATTGTTTTGATCACTGTAACAGACCTGCTCCACACTTGTGCCAGCTTTGGTTCATTTTCCTTTACAAGTTCTGTCTTTTACATTGTCTAATTAATCTTAGAGCCCTTGAGATGGTTATTCACATCCTCGTTTTTTCAAGCCATCTCTACCTCTTTTCATTATTCCTCTGACACCCTAATCCCTATACTAAGGAGCTAGATTCTTCCTTTCTTCAAAACATGTAGCTTGAAAGAATTCCAGAGTTGTTCTCTATTCACCTTGCTGATCTCCTTAGTCTAGGTAGCTTCCCCCTGTTCATCAGAAACTGTCCTTTAGACACCAAGATCTTTTGTTACAGTTCTCAGTTTATTAAACTTCAGTTGAATCAGCTACCATCCAGATGAACCGAGTTTTATTTATTGTTTCACCAGCACATTTATAATATGCTTAGTTTTTATAAATTAAAGAACTTTACAATTTCTTTAAAGAGACAAATCAAGGAAAACCTCAGGACAGTGTGATTATGGTTGCCTCCAAGCAGAATCAAGCTATATCATAATATCCTAAAGAGGTGACGGTTCAGATCAATAACAGAAAGCATTTCTGGCCCACAGTTATTTACACGTGATGAACCCCATCACCAGCGCCAGTTTTTTCCCAACACGTTGGTAAATTGTTTTTATAAGTTAAAAAGTGTTACAAAACCCAAACAGTGCCTGAAAAATGACTGGAGTTGAATTTACTGTGGTGCAGATATGTTGATTGACAGAAAACTAAAACATATGAATTTGATCCCTGGGCTTAGAAGTGTCAAAGGTCTCTTAAAAAATGATCTAGTGTAGAATCAACCTGGCTGGCAACAGAAGGAGCTCAGCACTTGCCAGAGGTGGTTAATACCTTCCCAAATGAAATCGTCCGTGTCTAATACAAAAATGGAATTATCCCATTCCCTGTTATTATTTGTTCACCACTGCCATATTCCAAGGTGCAAACGTAAAATTATTGAAGAAAATGTTTGTATCTGTGCTTCCAGATTCTATACAATGATTAACTGCTCAGGTGCAACATGCACAGACATAAGAAACCAAAATAGCAAGAAGCACATTGTTTAAATATTTATGGGATTGAGTTTGAAAAATGAAACATCTGGGATATTTCTTTTCCCTTTGACACTACTTTTCCAAAGAAAAAGAACACAAAACAAGAAGAAAAAGCCCAGATTCTCTTCTGTTTAAATATAAATGTTCACTTTCCAAAGAACAAGAATAAGCAAGAAAGAGAAGGAGTGAGGGGCATTGACACCCTCAGGGAAAATTTCATCTCAAGAGAACTGACCTTTCAGAGAAAGCAAATTAAATTATCTTTCTCATCTTTTACTAGTGCTGTGACATCGTTAAAATTCAAGTTACATATCAGCATGCTTTGTTTTGTATTCATAACCTTAAACCAAAATTAATCCGTTGTCACATAGAGTTAACATATTTGTTAATGGTGCCCAAGCTACAATATGCATTGTCTCAAGAACACTAGCTTTTCTGTAAAGGAACACAAATGTTTTAGGGCAAAGTTTTCCTCACCTTGTATTGGTCTTTGTAAAATCGGTCTAGAATGTGTTGGGTTGGGAATGAAAGGGTTCCCGGATGAAGAAAAACAGAGTGTTTCAGAAATAGCATCCTCTAAGGTAGCGAAACAGTACCACTTTGTGTAATACTTGGATGAAAGAAAGAGTGAGAACAGTAACCACTGAAAGACTTCCTGCTGTCTTCACCAGGAGTCCATTCTATCTCTCTGCTTGGATCTGCTTGGCTTACCAAATGTCCTGTTCTCCTATGGCTGATGGTTATCATGATATTTGCTACGGAAAATTTCAGAAAAGGTTACTTAACGTGTAACTCCTTCATTTGGGAGTTCAGTTTAGACCCTGGATTTCCCAAAGTGTTAGAGACTGATATCAGTGGAACAATCCTAGTACCTCAAGTGCTCAGGCCGTTCATGTAGTCAATGGAGAGAACTGAACAATACGAGGATAAGCAGGAAAGTCTACATGCAAGTTCAGGGGAAAAGATATACAAAAGAGGAAAGAACAAGAAAAGAAAAATAGTCCCCTTTCAACAAAAAACCCTGTCTCTAAGAATATATTGCATCATAGAAACATAGAATGGTTTACTTTGGAAGGGACCTTGTAGATCGTCTAGTTCCAACAACTCTGCCATGGGCAGAGACAAGAGACCTTCCATGAGGCGGAGTTGCTCAAAACTCCATCCAGCCTGACGTTGAACACTTCCATGGAGGGGGCAGCCACAACTTCTCTGAGAAACCTGTTCCACTACATCACCACCCTCATAGTAAAGTATTTCTTTCTTACGTCTGATCTAAATCTACTCTTTTTTGGTTTAAAGCTGTTACAGAATCACACAATCACAGAATAGTAGTGGTTAGAACAGACCTCTGGGGATTATCTAGTCCATTTCCCCTGCCAAAACAGATTCACCTAGAGCAGGCTGCACAGGACTGCATACAGACGGGTTTTTAATATCTACAGAGCAGGAGATTCCACAACTCCTCCGGGCAGCCTGTTCCAGTGCTCTGTCACACTCAAAGTAAAGAAGTTCTTCCTCTTGCTCAGATGGAACTTACTATGTTTCAGTTTATGACCATTGTCCCTTTGTCCTGTCGCTGGGCACCACTGATAAGAGTCTGGTCCCATTGTCTTAACATTGACATTAAGGTATTTATAGGCATTTATAAGATACTGTCTCAGCCTTCTCTTCCTCAGGCTAAACAAGCCCACTTCCCTCAGCCTTTCCTCAGAAGAGAGACGAGCCAGTCCCCTCATCAGCTTTGCAACCCTCCTCTAGATTCTGTCCAGTAGCTTTTCATCTCTCCTGAACTGGGCAGCCCAAAACTGGACACAGTACTCCAGAGACAGCTTCAGTAGGACAGAGTGGAGGACTTGTCCCTTTTAACACTTGCTCTGTCACTGCATGCCCTTGTGAAAAGTCCCTCTACATCTGTCTTGTAGGCCCCCTTCAAGTAGTGGAAGGCTACTATAAAGTCACCCTGCAGGCTTCTCCAGGCTGAACTGCCCCAACTCTTGCAGCCTTTCCTCATAGGAGACTTGCTCCACCCTCTGATCGTCTTCATGGCTTCTTGGCTCTCCTCTGGACTCACTCCAACAGGTCCATGTCCTTCTTATTGTTGTGGGCCCCTGAGCTGGACACCGGACTCCACGTGGGATCTCACCAGAGCAGAAAAGAGGGGCAGAATCACCTGTCTTGACCTACTGGCCACACTACTTTTGATGCAGCCCGATAAACAGTTGGCCTTCTGGGTTGTGAGTGCACATCGCTGGTTGTTCTCCTTTCAGTTCTAGTCAGTTTAAAAAAAGAAAAAAAAGGACTGGATTTTTGGTTTTGGATATGTATGTGTATGTGAGAGAAAGATGAAGGCACACAGACAGAAAGACAGAGATAACATATTGTGTGTTTCAGGGAGAACAATTCTATCATGTGCGAGCCTTTCAGCCTGTAAGTTTTGTGAAAATAATTTTATATGTCCATATAGTACCTTAGTAAAAATTTAACATCACCATAGAGACAAAAGTATCACCATGGAAAAAAAAAAAGGAAAGAAGATCTTAAGAGATTTCTCCAGAGTAATAAAACATGCCAATGCAGAGCTCAGAACTGAGTTAATGCATCTACGTATCCAGATCCCTTTCTTTATAAAGTTACATATGAGAAAGTTATTGTCATAATATAGACTTGACTTGTCCCTGAAGAAAATATTTTTGTAGAACAGTCTGTGCCCATACACATTAGAAAAATCTCTTTTTTTATATAAGAAATAATATCTAGATTATGTCCCATTGATTTTAAACCCTTTTTTCTCCCCACAAATATTTAATTTCAAACATTAAATTCTTCAAATTATACTGTTTGGCATGTCTTAGGGCCAGGCATTTTGCCTTTATCTATTTGCACAGGTCCATCATTTTCAATGGGCAGAAAGATATTACTGTAGGAATAAGAATAACAATTTCAAATCCCTGTACAACATGAGAAGATATTCCAAATAGGTAGTTTCTAAAGGTGTTTTGCTTGAGATAGAGAACCTTTCTTTTGGTATGTTCTGAACTTCCTTTGAAAATCAAGGTATTTAAATGTGTCACAAAAAGACCCACTTCCCCAAATCATATCTCTTTTGGTAATCGTAGTCAATGGTTTGAAATAATGTCTAACAACTGGGGTACAGGAACAAAGCTGAGGAAAAAGGGTAGGACTGATAAGCTACTCAGGCTATATTCAGTTCCAAGAAAAAAAGAGATCACACAATACTTAATCATTTATAAATACCTGGCAGACATGGAAGAGTTATACAACAACCAAAGTGGCTTTACAAGAACGGTTCATTTGCTTTCCTTCCATACTGGTGTAATGAGTTTTGCGAAAAAAGGAGTACCAGGCAAGAATGAATACTTGATGAGCAGTATAGTTCGAATATCACTACTCTTGTTCGTCTTATGCTGCCTCTGTCCTGTCCTTGGATACTGCTGAGAAGAGTCTGGCTTCCTTACTCCCTCTTATCAGTTATCTGTACATACAGATATGAGACTTCTCCAGACCAAATAATCCCAGCTCTGTCAGCCTCTTCTGGTATGACAGATGCTGCAGTCCCTTAATAATCTCTGTGGCCCTTCACTGGACACCTCTATTATGCCTATGTTTCCCTTGTACTGGGGAACCCACCACTGGGCACAGAAATCCACATGTGTCACACCAATGCTGAGCAGAAAGAAAGAATCATCTCCCTTGACCTACCAGAAACGCTCTGCCTAAAGCAGCCCAGGATGCTGTTGGCCTTCACTGCAAGCTCGCATTGCTGGCTTATGGTCAGCTTGGTGCCACCAGGACCATGAGGGCTTTCTCTGCAGAGCTACTTCTCAGCCGGTTGCTCCCCAGCCTGTGCTAGTACATTCCATTCCGGGTGCAGGGTGTATCACTTCCCTTTTTTTTGAAACTCATGAGATTCCTGTGTGCCCATTTCTCCAGCTTGATAAGATCCGTCTGAATGGCAGTACAACCATCAGCACCATGTCATTAAAATGTCCTTACCAATGTGGGACCCGATATGCACCCCTGGGGTACACCACCAAGCTTCCAGATGAACTTCATGATTGTGATCACAACCCTTTGATCCCAGCAGATCAGCCCAAATTCAAGTCACTTCTGTGTCCACATGCTCACTCTGTATTTCATCTGTTTGTCTAAGGGTATGCTGAGGGAAACAGCGCTGAAAACTTTTTTGAAGTCAAGATAAATAACATCTGACCTCCCTTCACCCACCATCTCATCAAAGAACACTATCAGGTTGGTCAGGCTTGATCTCCCGCTCATAAATGCATCCGGTTACTCTTGATCACATTCTTGTCATTCATTTTTATGGAAATAGTTTTTAGGATTAGATGCTCTCCAGCTCTCCCAGAGACCAAGGTGTGGCTCATTAGCCTGTCACTCCCTGAATGCTCCTTCTTGACCTGCTTGAAGACAGAAATTCATTTTTTTGTTCCCCATCAGCAGAAACCTCACCCAGTCTCCACGACTTTTCAAAGATTACCAAGAGTGAACCTGCAATGATATTGGCCAGCTCCTTCAGCACTTATGGGTGAATCTCATAGGGTTCCATGGACAAATGTATGTCCAGTCTATTAAAATGTTCAGAATTCTATCTTCCTCTACTAAGGGTTGGTTTGTCCTGGATAAATGCTAGGTGCCAACAAAAACTGCTCTGTTACTCCCTTTTCTCAGCTGGACAGAGAAGAAGAAATATGATAAAAGTTCGTGAGTCTAGATAAGAACAGGGAGAAATCACTCACCAGTTACTGTCATGGACAAAACGGATAGAACTTGGGAAAAAAAAAAAAAAGCGTTTTGTTTATCATGAATAAAATCACAGTAGGATAATGAGAAATAAAACCAGATCTTAAAACACCTTGCCCTCACCCCTCCCTCCTTCTCGGGCTCAACTTCAATCCTGTTCCTCTACCTTCTCCCCCTGAGCATGCAAGGGGGCAGGGAATGGGAGTTACAGTCAGTTCATCACACCTTATATCTGCTACTCCTTTCTCCACAGAGGGAGGGCTTCTCACACTCTTCCCCGGCTCTAGCGTGAGGTCCCTCTCATGGGAGACAGTTCTCCACAAACTTCTCCAACATGAGTCCTTCCCATGGGCTGCAGCTCTTCACAAATTGATCCAGCATGGGTCCCTTCCATCGGGTGCAGTCCTTCCGGAACAGGCTGCACCACCGTGGGTCTTCCACAGGGTCACAAGCCTTGCTGCAAACCTGCTCGGTCATGGGCTCCTCTCTCCACAGGTTCACAGGTCCTGGCAGGAGCCTGCTCCAGCATGCTCTCCCCATGGGGTCACAGGCTGCTGGGATCACACGTCATCTACCTGCTCCAGCGTGGGGTCCATTCCATGGGCTACAGATGGATATCTTCTCCACCATGGACCTCCATGGACTGCAGGGGGACAGCCTGGGTCATCATGGTCTTCATCATGAGCTGCAGGAGAAAACTCTCCACTCTGGCACCTGGAGCAAGTCCTCCCCCTCCTTCTTCACTGACCTTGGTGTCTGCAGAGTTGTTTCTTTCACATAGTCTCACTCCTCTCTCTCGGACTGGCTCACTGCAACTTTTTTCCCCTTCTTACATGTGTTATCACAGAAGTGCTACCACCATTGCTGACTGGCTTAGCCTTGGCCAGTGGTGGGTCCTCCTGAGAGCCGGCTGGCATTGGGTATATCAGACATGTGGGAAGCTTCTCGCAACTTGTCACAGAAGCCACCCCTGTAGCCCCCCCACTACCAAAACCTTGCCACTTGTATTCATAACAGAGTAAGTGGCTCCTGCTCCACACTTTTCTTCTGATGACAGGGACCTGGGATTCCTGAAGGTCAGTCTTACCAGTGAAGACTGAGGCAGAGAAATGACTGAATATCTCTGCCTTTAGCATGTTCTTTGACACTAGAGCCCCATGCCAGTTCAGCAGTGGGCCACATTTTTTCCGGCTTTCATTTATTGCTGATATATTTGTAGAAGCTTTTCTTGTTGCCTTTCACAAACCTTACTGTATGCCAAGAGGAACTGCAAATGTATTGGAGGGTATCACTCAAATTTATAATACCTCTGACAAACTAGAGAATTTATATAAATTCTTAAACTTTCAAACTCTTTTTTTTAATTTAAAAAAGCCTTTTATTTTGGACTCAGTAGGCAAATGTGTAGGCAAGAGCGACCACTACATTGAAGTGCCACATAAATATAGCAATGGAATACGTGATTTTCTGGTTCTTAAGAAAGAGATATGGCTCTATAATCAGTTGAATTTCAAAAAAAAGGGCAAACTTCATATTATGATATGGGCTTTACATATGGGAAGGAGTATTGCAAGCAAAAGATGTGAACTCATCCTCCAACTTCTTCAGCTTAGTGTTACTAAATGGAAAAAAGGAGAGGATAATTTGTTAACTGTGTAAGATAAGGATCGAGTTTAAAAGCTCAGCAAGAAGATTAACTATAGACATCAGACAAATGTTTCCAATGCAAAGGAGAGTGAAGCACTGAAATCAGCTGTTAGGAAGACTGTGGAGACTCTACCACTGAATTATCTAAGAATTACTTGAACAGCCTTGTATTAAAGTGATGAAGGCAGATATGATCCTACCAAAGGATAGGGATGAGTTATATTGTATCTTCTGATACTGTACAGTCATATTTTGAAATGATTCTAAGATTGTATTTCATGTGAAAACACTTGTGCTTAAAGATAAGCATACATATAAAGATTTGCAGGATCAAGATTTATGATATGAAAGAAATCAGAAAGATTGGGGGAGAAACAGTGTGAAATCTTAGATGGGTCGCCTTTCAAATCTGCAATCCGGTACACATTCACTTATTTGAATAAATTCCCCATCACTGAAATAAAATTATTTAAATTATTCAAGATTTAAATGTGCTAAAATCCATGCGGGTCCTGTTTGCGGTTAGTTTATGCCTATTAGATGCTCTAGCCAGCAATAAAGAAGAAAGTATCTGGGTACTTGCCAGCTAGAGAACAGTATTTTGTTCACACATCAAAAGCAATAGAAAGAATGCATTCATGTTTATGGGCTCACATTTGCATGACAACACATTTTCCTCCCTTTTATTTAGAGCTGAAGCTCTGAAGATCCCTTTGAAGAGAAAGGATTCTGAAGGTAGAAATAGAAATGATCAATTTAACCGCTTACTCCACTAAGCTAAACGTAATCATGTCCAGATCAACTTCTATTGATTTTTAGGTTACATTTACCTCAACAGAACCCATGAAGATAAGGGGCACAAAATCCAGCTGTTCAGTAAGACTTTTGTTGTTATTTATGATATACTAATGAAACCCAGGCTTCCACTGCAAAAGATTTCGAATAGTAATAATAATAATAATAATGAACGTTTTTTTCCTTCATGCTTTTTTACTCAGTAAATTCATACTCTAGGATAACTGAGAAGTGAATTTGCTATTGATTTATTCTGACCTTGCTTTCTCTCTCTTTCTCTATTACTCAAACACACACAATATACAGATGCCTACCACTCCAGTCACCTCTTGTAATTCAAAAAAAAGAGACTATTTACGGTCAGGGAAGGTACTCTGGCTCTGTGTAAACTGGCTCAGAATGGCATGTGTGTGATTTTAAACATATGAATAGTTATAGTACAGTCATCAGTAATGTTCAGACACCTCTGAATTAAATTCATTTTTCTGGTGAGTGTGGTCAGAATCCTTGTTTCTGGGTCCTTATAAAAAGTTGTTAATCTTTCAAAAAACATAAAAACCCCGAAAAAACCCTGCACTCCCCACAGCCTGTCCTTCCTCTGGAAAATCCTCTTTAGTACATATATATTATACACATAGGTTACATTTTTTTTGTGTAGCTTGCTTTGCATTCAAGGCAAACATGTTCAAGAGACCCAATTAACTGCTCACTTATGATGGAGACCCACGCATTGTAGAAATCTTAACTGGGTCCAAAAGCTGACATCTGTGGTCATCTGAGCAGATCACCTTTGCACCAGTGAAGGTCTCCTGCTGCCAATGTGGAGCTCACACAGACTCCCAAAAAGAGGCGGCACCCTGTCATGCTATTGCCCAGAACACATAGATAGATTGTCCCAGTGCAGCAAATGCTGTTTGTTGTGATTCCCAGTGCAGAAATGTTACTGTTCTATGCTTTTAAGAGATTTACCATAATAAGATCTCTGAGCTTGACAAAGTTTCTAGTTTTGACATTGATAAGAAAAATTATAATCACAATAATTGCAAAATTACCGTAATGATAACTATCACAGCAATAGGAACAGCAGTGGCGATTTAGTGTGGTGATTTATCACTGATGATGAGGGTAATAATAATAACAGCCAGATCTCTGTGAAAAATTCTTTACAAAATACAAGCTTCACAATTGTATCCTTTGTTTGGCTTGAAAATCTGTTGGCAGTACCCCACCCAAATTTAGTTTTAAAGTATTTATTGAAAGTACCAAATAAAAATGAATAAATAAATAAAAGAACCTGTTTGAACTCAAGCTTATCTGAAACTTAACTGGCCTTCTTGGCCCATGTCCTTGATATGCATGCAAAATCCATGACTGTGCTAATGGAATGCTAATATATTGTTAAAAGGCTAAGAGACTTGCCTTTGAAATTGTTTGAAATGAAACAAAAAAAAAAAAAAAGGAAAGGAGAGAGAGCAGAGGGGAAAAAGAAAAAGAGGGAGAAAAAGAAATATGTATATGGAGAGAGGCAGTTTGATTGTGGAGTTGCAGATATTCCCTAAGGGGAAGGACAGAAGAACTACGAAATAGCTCTTTCCCTTTATCATGCAAGCAATTACTGGCAATTTGTTCTGGCCAGTAAAACTTCTGATATTATCATGGTTGCTGAGTAATTTATCATCAAAGTTTAATGTGAAAACAGGTGACTGTGTAATCACCAATCTAGGAACAGAAATAGAATCGTTATTATTTCCGCCTGAAGAGGGGGGGGGGGCTGTTCAGTTTTATTCTTTTTTCCCCTTTCTGTCAATTGACTTAACGGCCAAAAGGCTGTTCATCACATCACCATGAATTATAAAACCTCTATTAAATATTCATAAAAGTTTTGAAATGAATGTGTGATAGAGATGAAAGCCAGGCTAATTTAAATACCTACTAGACCTGTCTTAATTACAGAGGTAAAATGAGATATAAAAATTATAGCAGCAAGGAAAGGAAAAAAAAAGTTGAAACAGTTCATTCCATACATTATGTGCATCTTGTTTTTAACCAGTGAGGTGTAAGTTTGTATACAAACTGAAGTGTACAGGTCTATTGGAATAAACCAGATTTGAGTTCCATGTTCTTTATACTAATGGGACATTTTTCACTTGGATTTAAACTGCCATCAAATTGACAATAGCTCTTCAACTGGACGTTCAAATATTTTCTGCTGTTTGTTTAGAAAAAATGGGTTTTCTAGTACATGACTTCTGCCATCCTATCTCAAACAATTGCCGACAAGGTGCACGAGAATTAATTTTTAGAAGACTGACTTGGATCACAGCATTATTGTAGCAGATATGTGAAGCTAGAGTCCAAATCATCACAGCTACAGTACAGTACAATGTATCTTTGATAGTTACAGTCTGGTAACATAAGGGAAGTATAAAGATCAAGCATGTAAAAATTGGAAAGTATAAAGACTAAGCACGTAAAAATTATCTGACCAGTATTTATATCAATATTCAACTTTAACATATTTTGATGAAAGAGCAAGTTGACACAGTTTGAAACAAGCCATTGTGGCATTTATTGTGCATTACAAAAAAAGTCTTCTTATAGATGACAGTGTATAGTTAAGACCAGTGTTGGTCAGGTAGCTTAACCTTTCAAGTCTATTCAAACTCTTTTCCTCTGTTGCTAGTCTTGTAAGTAGTAGTATTGCTACCATCACCGACATTGCTGCCCACTCTATAGCTACTACTATTATTAACCTATAGTTACTCCTTTTTCATCAAAGTATGAATTCATTTTCCTAGTATGGAGAAATCAGAAATCATCATGTTCTTTAAATTAAGCATACACTTAAGAACTGTTCTGGCAAGCGATGGACTCAGTTATTCACGTAGCGTTTTCCAAAACAACAACTCATGATGGAGGAATCCCGTACACCGTAAAAAGAACGGAAAACCTCAAATCCTTTGAGCAGCTCAAATCAACAGGAAAAGACAGTTGAAAGTTTGTGTTTATAGTTATCTTCTCTAGGACATGCTATCTATTTAGATAAAATTGACTTATTTTACCTTGTTTTTCCTCATGATTTTCCTCTGTGATCAACAGATTGTCTAATAGCAGGACTTCAGTTGATTTCATAATCAGCAGAGTTCTGCCACTAAAAATTCTTAATTAAAATGGCTTGATATGAAAGAAGTAAGGATTGTAAAGAAAAATGGAGGGGATCTTTACTGACATCCTAATAATTACAAATTTGAACTTCCACCGAACTGAATAAAGTCTAGTGTTCTTTGATTCCAGGGAAAATTAACTTGGTAAACTTAATGAATTGCGGTCTTTGTTTTTGTACATCTTCTGTCTTGTCCCCTTCTGTGAAGAGTTTCGAAATAGCTTTATCATGGAACAGGTTAAGCAGTTCAGAAAAAAAAAAAAAAAGAAAAGTTTAGAGATATCAGTCAATATTCAAACTAATTTTGAACTAGTCTCAAATGCGAAGCAAACCTGGCTTATCTGTTTGTTAAAATTTGCTTTGGTTTACTTCCTTGCTTTATTCTGACTGGTCCCATAAGATTTTTAGTCTTACCCCTAGTATACAGAGACGTCAGGTAAGAAGCTGAAAAAATGATCATCAGCTGGAAACAACTGCTACACCAATTCTGTACAGGTAACTGAAAAAATGTCCCTGGACATGTGTTTAGAGTATGTGAGTTCTGTTTCTGATTCTCATAAAATTTGGGCTAAGGGCTACTGACTGACTAAACTGCATTCCAGTGCCAATTTAGCAGACATTAGACAGGAACTTTAAATGTAAAGCTCATTTAAGACAGTTTTCATGCAAACATGTTCTGACCAATGTTATATATATGCAGCATCTTTCTAATGCCGGATGTAGTTAGATAAACCCTAACAAAGGCTACTGCAGCAGAGATTTTGTCAGTCATATCAAAACATTTTCAATACCTACTACCAATGTGACAATAAATTTCAGTCTCCCATTAATGTTAGCCCGTTTATAATTTTGGGTTGCAACACTACAAAAAAGAGATGACAAGCCAGTATTTCACACTTGATATTGAAATGAATAAAAATGACTAGTCCCTTAAAAGAAAGGGTATGAGGGGGAGTTTATGTGAGGTTGAGTGTGAAAGTGTGTGTGCTCACTTGTGTTTTTCAGAAAGAAGACTAGCAAGTGTGTGATGGTTGGCAAATCTATTCCCATAGAAATTTCACTCGGTATTTGAAAGACTAAAACTGAGCTGTCTTGCTAATATCCCCAATTAAGATGTGATATTAACAGACATGTATACTTTGGTTAGGGGTATTGGTGTGAATAAGAAGGACCTAAAATGGATGAAAGAACCTGAATGCAGTTGCAGGGATAAGATGGGGATAAAAATTAATAGGAGATGGAACTGTCTCTTTGCTGACACAAATGTATACTGCTGGAAAAAATAGCAGGCACTCATTCATAATGATCACCACCTAATTGGAATCATTCTTTTGAATACATATCTTTAACAAAATGGTATGTCTAATAGAGATGATAATGCAGTGCAGGACGTGAGAGCCACTAGACTGACTGAGCATCTTATTGAGCTGCACAGAAAGTGATGAACACTTATTTGGATTCTGCTTACAGGTAGACTCAAAATGAAATCTCAGAAGTCAATATTTTATCACCATCCCCTGCCTCCACAAAAAAAATTGAATAAGTGAAGAGAAACAGATAGGAAATGTGTATGTGGTGTGTGTTGGGGCCACTTGTCTGATGTGCCTGTTTTCTTCTCTTAATGTGAAAAAAGAAACACAAGGTCTATTTTTCAGCATTTCCCATCCAAAATGTTGACTTTAAAATAAGAAAAAAAAGGCTAATAAAATGTTGTTTAAAAGAGAAAAATACAAATGAATTTGAATTCTTGAGGAACACATGCCTCACAGGAGATGGAGCATGGAAAACTTCGTGACTTCAGGCTGGTAAAGTTTTCTGAGTGAAGTTTAATGTTCACAGGCAGCCATCTTTTCCCCTGGTATGTAAGATACAATGTATGAATGACAAGCTGGCAGGGATATCAGGTCCAACAGGTACCAACAAAAAGGTAATGAAGCACTTCTTTAAGTAAAGTATTGCAGTTTGCGTTTCCAAGTCCAGTTTGATTTATATTGAAAAAGATTACATTTTTAAATACTTATAAAGTATAATAAGATATTTTGGAAACTCAGTTTGTTGTTGTTTTAAAGTTTAAAAGTTCCTGTTTTTGTATGCTAATTTTTGACAAAGCCTGTCTTTGGGAAATCTGAAAAAAAATATTCTTGACTACATGACACATTTGTTCTGGTGATTGTTTCTATAAAACACACAAAAAAAGCTGGGGAATAGGGCTTAGAACCAACACTCTGACATGCCACTTTATTGCTCAATAAACTATGTTACAGAGACATTCTCTTTCCCTGGTCCCTTATTTTTTTCAGAAGTACCCAGATTCAGTAAAATCCCTGAAAAACTCCCCACAAAGCATCATCTCAGGAGAAAACTGAAACCAGATCTCCTGCTCTTGCATTAATACCCTAATCGCTTGGTGTAGAATGGATGCATCTTATTTAATGTGTATTTCTAAAAGTAATGTATAAATTGAGAAGCAGATGATAAGTAGAGCTGAATTTGCTACTTACCTTCATGAAAGAAGTGTATGTTTCTTTCCAGTTATCATGAAGAAGGACTAATTGCATTTAGTGGATTTACACGGCAGATGTCTGAAACTACGTCAGATGGTCTCTGAGCTTCTATATAATAGGAAAGAAGGACTTAACAACTAACTTATTTCTGTCCTAAAAAGCGATGGTTTTTTTCTCTTACTAAACTAAAGATTTCAGCACTTCAGAAAACAGTTCAGACAAAGGAACTGTTATCCTTACTAGCAAAGGTTCCTTTATTAAGAAAGTGTTCTATGCCAGAGTTACTTAAACACTTAAAGCTACTACTTTACGTTAGACTTGATCTCAAATCTGCAGATTGAAGTAGCCAAAGACCTACACAGTAACTCTGTCTCTAGCTATATCAGGAAGCTCTGTGAGTCTTTAAACTCTGAGGTAGGATAAAATTCCCTTTCCTAAAGAAAGAAACTTTGTTTTGAATAAGCAGGGTGAATCTTGTAAGCATAATGCGAGTATTTTGATGAACGAAGTCATGAATTCCAATTATATATGTATTTGCCTATGTAGATGTGTTATGTGTTTATATCTAGCCATACAATTATTTAAATATATGAACAAAAAATGTTATACTTGTGAAGAAAGAAGCTCTTTTATATCTAAGTTATGTAGGCAGATGAACAGTTGCTGGTAGGAGATTCATCTATCTGAACAGAACATGAGAAACTACTGGACCTGACATCAGCAATTGCTGGATATATCCAAAAAAAAGAAAAAAAAAAGAATGAGAAGCTGACAGAAATCACAACTAGTGTTGAGAAGAATGGCTGGATTTCACAGGTGGTCAAGGAGGAGTTATGAATAAAAGGCCAATCCTCACAGAAAATTGCAGAGGAGTTCTGGGGACATTTCATTTTTCAAAGTAGTCTCTCAAAGCCAGCAATATCTAGGTCACCTTGTCAGTACTACCATATTAGGCTAAGATTACATTAGTAACAGTATCCGATATACCATATTTAGGCATATATGTAGCAACCATGGAACCAGTGGGGAAAAAGTAATTAGGTGTAAGTTGTTCATTTGGGAGGGGACTGGAACAGAAAAAAGAAAGGTCAAGGTAGATATGGGAAGAAAACTCATGGGGAAATGGAGAAGCAGGGGGAAAAAAAGTGGCTGATTGCATGTGAGCAGGTATCTGGACAGTGCTTATCTGAGAGTCCTGCACCTGATCGTTGCTCATGAAGTTCAGGCTGGAGTAACCAGTGAGTAGGAGGACACCAGTCAAGGGACCTAGGGTCTGGGCATGTGTGGTAGGTGGAATGAAACACTGTGTTAATATTCACAAGATCTGTCAATACAGGTGTGTTTGGAGATCAGGAGTGGGGGAGTGTGAATGTTACACTGATCCTGGTCAGCTGAGGAGGAACTAGTTCAGGTCATCCATGGTGTGCATGTCTAGAAGAGTGTCCCTGGTGTTTATGTAGGTAAAGGCACTGCCCCCTGTCTTTGTTGATCTGTGTGCAGCGCACGTGTATGTGTGTGCACATGTGCATACGCTTATTGGGACCACATGTGGACCTCTGTTACCAGCCAGGCCTGCAGGCAGGCAGCTGCAGAGTGGCTTCCGGTAGAATGGGAGGAAAATTCCTTGGTTTTAAAGTCCACAAGATCCTGCTTGCCTTAAATCTGTTGTGATTTTTGGTGGGTAAGTACTTGCTAATTTTAAGAGGAATTAAAGGAAGGGGAGACAGTGAATTGCCACACAATTTGCTTTTTTGCACTCCTTTTTCACAGTCATTTCTTTTATCAGCTGCTGCATAGTGACCTCTTGGTCTAGTTACATTGTCACATCAAAACTTTATTTTGTGATAAAGATGAGCTGTCTCATTTCCAAGCACACATTGCCTTGGACTTTGTTCCAATACTGATGCTGGCAGCTTGAATTCTTTTGTTCCTTTAATCTCTGAAGCTAGTCCCTCTTTCTCCCCCTTTGCTTGTGTTAAAGTAGATCTGAAGTAGATGCTTATACTTCCAGCTCCCTTCAGTTTGTTTTTGGAGGCTTCCCGGGATCTTAGGAGGATTTGACATAGAACTATAAGGAATTTGCTGTGCTTTGTATCAAGCTCCTGGTAACACCAGTGGACAACACTGCTCATATGCTCTTCTGAGCAAAGCACGTGGAGACATGGAGTCAGGTTCTTTTCTTTTCTTTTCTTTTCTTTTTTTCTTTTCTTTTCTTTTCTTTTTTCTTTTCTTTTCTTTTCTTTTCTTTTCTTTTCTTTTCTTTTCTTTTCTTTTCTTTTCTTTTCTTTTCTTTTCTTTTCTTTTCTTTTCTTTTCTTTTCTTTTCTTT
>Ga0065711_1004403_pt1 | contig 23688 bp, 9 predicted proteins | sample Hoacrofraction12_FD_59098 | JGI IMG/M metagenome (GOLD analysis project Ga0065711, IMG submission 59098) | Hoatzin crop microbial communities from Cojedes, Venezuela - Epithelial fraction 12 v2 (version 2) | ecosystem: Host-associated > Birds > Digestive system > Esophagus > Crop | place...
GAGACTCCACAGCCTCCCTGGGCAGCCTGTTCCAGTGCTCCGTCACCCTCAGAGGGAAGAAATTCTTCCTCATGTTCAGACGGAACTTCCTGTGCCTCAGTTTGTGCCCACTGCCCCTTGTCCTGTCACTGGGCACCACTTAAAAGAGCTTGGCCCCATCCTCCTGACACCCACCCTTCAGATATTTGTAAGCATTTATAAGGTTCTTTTTATTGCAGCATCGTGCCGCTGCTGGCAGGCGGTAACTCTCTGCACCATGCTCCTGCATGGGAGGGAGAGATGAGTGCCATGCAGTAATCCGTTCTGTGAAGAGCACTCCCTGCCACTCTGACATGAAGAAGTGTCTTGAACTGTGTCACGGGTCTTGAACTGGTCAGGCTCAGTGATGTGCTTCAGGGTGCTTTGCCTCGTGAAGCTGTCTTTGACGGCCCCTCGCAGCGTGGGCTGGTGCCGCTACCAGCTGCCAAGCAGGTGGGCTTGCTGAGGTTGAGTTTAGAGCTGGTGTGAGCTCCAGGGAGTCTGTTCTCCCGGCAGCTCTGCACATGGTTCATTTTGTTGCAGCACAGTGCCACTTTTCTGTCTTCATCCGGCGGTGCTACAGGAAGACACAACAGTGAGTGGCTGATTAATCTATTAAGCTGGCCAGCATGGTTTGTTTCACTGCACTATACAAAGCACTCGTTAATGAAAAATAAATAAATCAAAACTTAGATTTCTGTGCATTTCCTAGTGTTGTTACCTGCGTAAGTTGTTTTTTTAAGATTTTTGATGTCTTCTAGTGATGAGTTCATATAGAATAAAGCATCAGTTGATTAAAAAAAAAAAGAGAAATAGCTTTTTATGTTACCATTGTTCTTTTCAACCAGCCACAGCATGAACATCCTTCCTATAATTAGTTTTTCACATGAGTTAAATATATAATTCCATAATGAACTCGTCAGTTTATGGTATCTTCTACGTCTCATCATTTATGCTACCTGTTTATTATTGAAAATGAGATGAACATGCATTATTGCAAACCATCAGTAACCACTATAACAATATTTAAACACGGTAGTAGTTAAATGGCAGTAGTTATTTTAGTTTTTTAAGAATGTTCTGCTTTAGTTTTTGTGCACACGGTCAAGCGTTAATTAAGATTGCCATTAAGAGGCATTGCAGGCTATGTCTGGGTCACTGTTTCAGTTTTGAAGCTCTTTGTCTTCTGGAGTACTACAGCACAACAGTATTCAGAATTTAAAATTTTGTTGATCAGGCATTATTGTGTGAAATATCTGACTTTTTTCCCCCCTTAAAGGAGAGACAAACAATGTTTCTCAGACAGTACAAGTTCTGTCTGCAGACCCACTGAATTTGGCCCTAAAACTCCAGGTGATGGTTGTGCTTGATGAATAATCACAGGTTTAACATCCTCAGTCCAGCTTCACTTCTGCTCAACATTTGTACTGGATAAAGTGTAGTTAAATAACTGAGTAAGTAGAAAATACTGCTATTGAGTGAAACTATGAATAGTTTTATCAAGAGGATTTTTTCCTTACTGTGACTGCATAAATTTTACTACTTACAGTAAAGATACAGTTTTACTGTTATTACTCCATTAATCTAGAACTTCTGATTTGGGTTTGACTTCCTAGTTTTCTGCAACTAGCTTTTGAGTTTTGAGCATTTAAGAATGCTGTTATTTTTATCTCCTTTTTTCCAGTCAAGGGTAACAAAAACATAACTTTCTACTTCTAATTTCTTCTCATTGCTCTAAGCTTGATGTGTGCACACACATAGAGAGGATCATGGTTTCACCTGGCTCTTATGAACCCAAAGTACTTCAGAGGAATAATTTTAAATATCATTACCTTTAGGACTATTTTTGATGCCAAAATGTAAACCTGCAGCTGCGTTATAAAATTACAAAACTAAAGTGAATCTCAATTTGATTTTGCTTGGAACCCAATGGGCAGAAATCAAGTAGATGAAGGATCCTGAATTCACGGCTTTTGAGCCTCTTGTGGTTCACCAACAATTCAGGTGAGGCTCAAGCATACCGGCAAAGTCAGGTGACAGCAGCGGTGTCCAGGTGGTGCCAGCCCTGTGACAATCCACATTCCCAGTGAGACAGTGGAGCAACCTGATGGGGAGCGTTTATTCAGTCCATCCCCACCCTCGCAGAGGGAGGTGACTCCTTCAGAGCACTGCTGGTACCTCCCACAGGACAGAGCTCTGCTGGACCGTTTTCCCAGGTTTGGCTTTCTGGCTCTCACGTCCTTCAAAATTTCTCAGGGGTACTCCTAACATCAAGAAGGTTTTTTGCTCCGACACTGGATATATCTTCCATTTTGTTTTTAACCCAAGTCAAGTGAAAATCACATATTAATAAGGATCTTGCTTGACAAGAAAAGGTGTTACATCTGCAAAAAGCATTAGTTCCTCAAGAAAAAAAAAAAGACACAGAATATACTAAGACTGTGTTTTCTGTGCGCACTGACTCAAAGTGTGAAGACTCTGCCAGTCAGACTGCTACAGAGACTTAGAAGACTCTATAGAATGAGTGGGACACAAGGAGATAAAACACTTTTATTACTTAATCTGGAAAGCTAAAGCAACTTCCCATTTTACAAGGGGAAAACAAAAAGGAGACACTCTTAAAAGCTTCATGCAAATAAGTAGGTGCTCCAAAAAAATAAAGAGAATTTTTTTTTCCACTTAAATGGATTACATTGAAATGTCACTCACTAAAATACAATGTTTCAAATAGTTCATACAGTCCATCCAAAACATGGACAAAAATCCCACAGTCTTCATGAACATTTGGGTTTTTATTGAGTCTACACTTCTGCCTGTTTTGTTGGGGCACCATGAGGCAGGCAGAGGGTTGTAATACTGCAGGGAGTTCGGTAGGGGTGGCAGTTGAAATAAAAGCCATCCCTGTGTAAATAGTTTAACGGTCATTTCAATTACATTGCTTCCTGATGGGGACAGACATCTGATGGCCTCATTTCCATACAAGAGCGACAGGTATTTTAATAACCACATCATTTTTCACCAGCAGGCTAAGAATATTCAATAAAAAATATTTCCTGAAATATTTATTATCCTGGACTTTTTTCCTCCCGAATGAAATTTAAAAGAAAATGAGGAAAAAGTCACAGCTGCTTGCTCTACATTACCATTTTCTAATTTTATTTCTTGTGTTTTCCAGAATACTACAACTATTCAATAATGACAAGAAATCCTGGGTTGCAACTGCCATATTTTGCATCTTTTCTTCTGCTCTAAATGCTTAACCTTCATGACCTAAAAGAGGCCCAGGAAGTAGTAACCTCCACTGGTGTGTCTCTCGTGTTAACCTCTTCTTTGTGGCTGTTTGGCAGAGTATAAAGGATGGTGTAAATTGAACTAGCCTGACACCATAAGAGGAAGCTTCAGTACAAAATTAATCAGAAAAAATTACATTCATTCCTTTATCAGACTTGTAATGAGAAAAACCAGTGGTTGCAGGAGCACAGGAACCAAAGTCCATGTTGATGCCCAGCTGCTGTCCCTTAAGATTTATACTTGGGCAATGATGACAGTCTTGTTTTACCTCTAATATGCCACCTGAATATGTAAACAGATTAAGGCCTTTGATATAGCATCCACCAGGAACGACAAATATTTAGGATCTGGAATTATTCCTGCAGAAGTCAATAGAAGTCTTGCTGATGATTTTAATAAATGTTGGACCAGGTTCAAGGACAGGGAAAGAAAAGGTTTTGTTCCTGTGGCTACCTTAGGCTTATTCTGATCTCCACTATAATGTTTGATTTTTTCCAAGCATTTAACAGGAACAAATATTTGTAGAGGTGTTACACAATTGTGCTATGGGGAAATGTTGAATTACAAAATAAACTGCATTCCTGGCAAATTGTAATTACTGCCCAGGAGAGTGAACACCAAGAAACTGCTTCCTCTTAGTTCTGGGAAACAGGCGTGTGCTGTGCACCTGATCAGAAAAAAACCCATAAATCCTCCAAATAAGAAAAAAAATTCCCACAACCAGAGGACTCGCACAGATTCACACCAACATGCTTGGGATTTCAGAGTTCTGTGCAGATGTCAGATAGGGGACTGGGATATGAGGGACCTGTGCCTGGTAATTATGATTCCATGCGCTGACATAAAGGAAATTTGAGATTATAAACTCTCCCCCAAATCCAGAGACCAGAAGTATACTTCCTGTTTACCAGAAGTAATCCCTTTCACTTCCATGATATGGCTCCAGATACACATAACACATGCAAAGGGCAGGATCTGGCCTCTTCATGTCTTGCTTTTTCCACAATGTTGTGTCAAGAGTTTCATAGACACATCACCATCACCTCAAAATGTTTAAAAAAAACCCCAACTGTATGTCAAGCCTCAAAATTCCTGAGACATATTAAAAAGTAGACTTAAAAATAATAAATGCTTAGCTCTTTTAATTTGCCCACCCCCTTTCACAGTATGTAAAGTTCACGTATTTCAGCTTTTTCTCTAATGCCACAAAGTCTAAGAATCTATTTCTTTTCCAACAAAACCTGAGATTCTCAGGTGAAAACCAGATTACAGTCCATATTGTGATATTCATGAAGCCGAAGGATTCAGCAGTGGCAAACGAGAGACTCTGCTCGGATGAGGGTAAGAGGTGGGTGGCCAGTCAGAGTTAGTGGTGGCTGATTCTTCTTAAAAGCCAGACAAAACTAAGTTGGAGCCAATGGGTTAATTGCGAGGTGAGCATGACCCAAGATCATGTTCATACCAGGTGATCCTTCATCCTGCCGTACAGGCAGGACCGCTGCTGCCATCGATCCCTCAGCGCATGCACCCATCTGCCCCAACACATATAATTCCCCTCACCTGGGCTCCTGCCAGGTTGACGGGGATCTATCTGCTCTGCCCTTCGTGTCCACAGTCCTTCCAGGGCCTGCCCACCTCCCCTGAGGGTGCAGGGTCTCCTTGCACAGAGTCACCATGTGGGTCCCCCCAGTGACCCTGTGTCCTGGGTTTGGCCAGGACAGGGTTAATTTTCACTGGAATCCAGGAAGAGGCACAGCCGGGCGGGCTGACCCCACCTGGCCAAACAGAGCCTGGTATTCCACACCATGTGCCGCCATGCTGGGTTCCGATGGGGGGGAGCTGGGTGGCAGAAACTCACTCGCAGCTGGGGAGTTGGCGGTGGCGGTCGTGGAGGGTGGCTCTCTGGGTTGTGTGGTTTGTGTTGTGTTTTCTCCTTATCTGTATCGTTGCTGTTATTGTTCCCTTTGTTTGCTGTTCTGTTAAACTGCCCTTATCCCCACCCACCAGTTTCTGCCTGTTTCTTTCCATTCTCCTCCGCACCCCGGCGGGGGGAGTTGCGGCTGCGTGGCGCTTTTGTTGCTGGCCGCAGCCGAACTATAACACCCTGTGACAACTTGCTCCCCTTCCCCACCAAGCCCAGACTTACACACCCCCTCTGCCAGAGGTCCGACCTCTGTGCACCCCAGGGCTTACAACCAACCCTCCAGGGAAAAATGAGAGCTGAGGGGCACAAACCTCCTCTGTGAATGGGTCTTCAACAAAAGACAGATGCACATGAGGTATAAGGCTGTGGATCAGTAAAATGGGCACATTTGTTTCTGTTGCCTCACCAAAGCAGATTATCCCTGGGCTTAGGGCAAAGTCCTCAGAAATGTCCTCAAATCTTTCTTTTACAGTTTATAATTTTTTTTTTTCTGAATCATTGGAGATGTTTAAACAGCCTGTCTGCCTCTCCTCTCTCCCAATCAATTTCCTTTGATCTTGTCTGGACATGCAGTTAAATAAAAACAAGTTCCTCAGCTCCTCCTTCCTGAGGTACCTTTTTCCTTCAAAACCAGGAGGCTTTGCTTCTCCAGCCACTCATGATTTTTACTTTCTGTTATCTGGGGCGGAAAGAGGGATAAACTCTCCGCCTTTCGAGGAGAAGCTACAAGTTCTCATAGCTTCAGCCAATCTCTTGTCCTCTGTCCATATTTACAGCTAACTATGGGATGAGTAAGGCTCACTGATACACCCTTACCTCCAGCTTCTCAGCTGGGAAAAGATCAGAACCAAGACCAGTATGCCTTAGCAATAGCAGGTTGAGGGAGGTGATTCTGCCCTTCTACTCTGCTCTGGTGAGACCCCACTTGGAGTACTGTGTCCAGCTCTGGAGCCCTCAGCACAAGCAGGACATGGAGCTGTTGGAGTTGGTCCAGAGGAGGGCCACAAAGATGATCCAAGGGCTGGAGCACCTCTGCTATGAGGAAAGGCTGAGAGAGTTGGGGCTGTTCAGCCTGAAGAAGAGAAGGCTGCAGGGAGACCTTACTGTGGCCTTTCAGTACTTAAAGGGGGCCTATAGGAAAGATGGGGACAATCTTTTTATCAAAACTTGTTGTGATTGGACAAGAAGTACTGGTTTTAAACTAAGGGAGGGTAGATTTAGACTAGATATAAGGAAGAAATTTTTTACAATGAGGGTGGTGAAACACTGGAACAGAGACGTAGTGGATACCCCATCCCTAGAAACAATCATGGTCAGGTTGCACCGGGCTCTGAGCAACCTGATCTAGTTGAAAATATCTCTGCTCACTGCAGGGGGGTTGGACTAGATGACCTCTAAAGGTCCCTTCCAACTTGAAGCATTCTATGATTCTATGTAAAGCAGAAAAAAGGTGACATTGATTGTGAAAAAGGGAGAGAGAAAGTAGAGAATCAATGCCATTTTCCCCTTCCCTTCTTACATAAAATCCTGCCTGTGCTAGCGTATTACTTTAGCAAATAAAGTCACTTTTAGGATGAAGTTCAGCCTCCCCTCAGCCTCCACCTGTAACTGATAGCTGGACCAATTCTCTAGTGTGGCCAGTTTGTTAACACTCCTAACTTGTTCTTCTAAGCAGAAGCACCCCAAAGACAATGGGGAATTCAGACTTTGGGCTGGATAACAAGTATTTAAATAGTTTTCCAACTTAATGAGGCATTTCAAGCTTTTCATTAGCAGTATTTATGCAAGAAGTAGAGGTCACCACCATCAATTTTACAGAACTTAAAGAGGCATTAAAATGCATTTAAAGTTAGATAATTAGATTGTACTTTAACACAAGAGGCAGATAGATGGAAGCTATTGCTGCTGTGAATAACTGTCTTGAAAAATGAATGGCCTTTTTTTGTCTTATGTTGCTTTTTTGCAACTTTTGACTCTTAAAGCATGAAAGTTTTAGGTCCAAGGTACTATTAACAGAACTCAGTGAGGTAAATGAAGAGAAACATCATGTTAAATTAGCCCCCTAAATTATCATGCAATCCAGTTATGATTTCAGACAGGGAACAACAAAAATCCTGCCTTTTGGCAAACAAGATCTTTCACTCATTCTTCCTAAATTCTTCATCAGACCAAGCCAACCCAGAGAGTTACTGACATAGAAACCAAAGTTCTCTACCCTCAAATTGCTTCCATGGGGGTGGATTCTGAGCAGCGACTTTTATAGGGCCACAACCCTTGTGTAAGATGCTGCCTTTCTCTCCAGTAATATTCCAGGAGTAGCAACAGAAGGGCTGTAACACAGCTGGAGGCGCTTGGAAAGCATTCGGATTTACTGAAGTAACTACATACAGCACCGTGAAGCTGACCTTTGTGCTCCTTCGAGAGCAAGCGTGTACTTCGAAAATTCATCTTTCGTTTTCACACCACATGGGTCAGAATCCCCAATGGACTGTGGACTTTGAAAACGCAATGTGCCTGCTCTTCGAAGGGTCGCAGTGTACAAAGCCAGCCTCGGCCCTCAGCATGAGTGCTGATGCTGGGCTTTCCACCCAGCATGCTTCCTCCCTCCAGGGCAGCTATAGCCTCATTAAGAACAAATGCTGATTGTGCCTGTGCACAAATGCGGAGTAGGAGAATGAAGGCAAGCAAAGACTTCTTCAGCCCTTGCCCCATGGCTTGCCTGTCTTTAGAGGCAAGCTATGTATTGGCTGCCTGGATCAAATTTGAACATTTCACCAAGCAAAGTTTCACAGAGAGATGTAATCAAGGGTCTCTATCAAGATGGAAGTAGCTTACTGATGGGAATCAGACTTCCTGAAACATGGGAGCATTATTCCTCGCAACAAAAAGGACAATCTGTTTGATCTGAGAAGCATACAGATTCTTTAGAGAGAGCAACCAAGTCACCTGTAGTGAGCCTGTCTTCTAAATGTCTCTACTGTCCATCCAGAGGAACTTTAAATATAGGCAATATGGTTATTCTAGATTAGCAGTGCTGAACCAGTAAGTACAATCTGACACATTAGTTTTCCTTAGCCATGTTTCATTTAGGAGTTGAGAGTTTCAAATAGACTGAGAAACTCAGGAACATGTTTGCAACCATCAGCAGGACATGCTCCAAAATCACAGAGTACATCGAATGTCTTGCTCTGCAGGATCCAGAAGAGGCCAAGTCCTCAGCAAACTCTGCTAACAAGTGAAGATCATTTGTCTTCAGGAGCGATACACCGATTTCTAGCAGCTGCCAAACTGCCCATAATGGCTTTAAAATACACAGTAATATAACAGGATGAAAGTCACAATATGTTCTTATAGAGCTGCAGAAGCTGTAATTTCACATTCAAGCTGCAAGAGTCTAGATTCCTTTAAGAAATGGATGTGAGTTCACTTCCTGGTCACGCTAGTAAAAGACCTCTGTGATTATAGGGCAGAGGACAACCAAGGCTCTATAAATGTGAATAAACTTTCATTACCTAAATAATATAGTGGCTGCCATGTTCCTGTTTGAACTGCAAGCTCTGATGGTGCAAGTTAAAGCAGAGTAAGAGTTAATTCACTGAGAGGCTGCTACTGGATAAATAATACATAATAACAGCAAACAATACTTCACAAAAGGCATACAATGAATTAAACAGTGTGGACTCTCCTCAAACAAGGAGAACTGCCTGCTCATAAGAAGTCTTTAGTTTTATTTAATCTTTTGTAATCTGATCAAATGGAAGAAAGCGAGCTGCCTGGTGCAAATGAGTATTTTCCCTTTCTTAACAGCTGACCCAACAATTGGGCACCCTTCTGGATTGAGGAACAAATTAATATTCCTCAACTGACTTGAAAGCATTTAAAGACTGAAACAGGCTGCATATGGGGAAGTAGCTAAAAGTGGGTTAAGTAGCAAGCAATTAGCTGCGTATCAAGCATGAGTCAGTCTGTTTTGATGATAAGACTGTAACGTCAGCTTTTGCCTTTGCAGTATGTTTCACAAACACAACAGGCAAGCTTATACTGAAATGTGAGCAAAAAATAACTCTTTGTTGAGTGAACACATTTCTTTTTCCTTCCTTACTGCTCTCTAGGAACCAGGAGGAAGCTCTACAGACACTTTCTGAAGTTGTTTTTTTATGATCAAAACCTACAAAAAACATAAGGAAAAGATTCACATTAATGTCTGAATGTCCCATTGGGAAATGAAAGACATCACCAATATGATCAGAGATCAGACTTTCTGTGTCATGTCATGCTTTTAAGTAGTTCAGTGTGACTGTCCATAAAAATTTGGTTAGTACTAAACAGATGATTTCTTCTAGCTAGAATTTTCCCCCTTCCTAAACTGGAAGTAAGGCTTGTATTTTGTTTGTCAAGTTTGTTGGTTTTTTATTATTATAATATCATAAGTACTTACATCTCTATCCAAATTCACAAAGTAGAATTATACTGACATTTGAAAAGGAGACTAAAGGTAACACAGAAGTTCAAGAAACACCGGACGAGGAATGCATTGATCTGGGGAATGCAAGGAAAAAGCAATATTAAAAAGCACTTCAGATTCACCTGAGAGTTTCTGTCCCAAACTATTTTAATTGGAGCCATTTTATGGTTCAACTCATTTGTGCTCCTTGATTTGAAAGACAATGTCAGAGGCCTGCTCTACACCTTGATTAGTAACATAAGATCTGATCAAATACACTGTGTTACACAGGAACCAGTGTTAAAAGAAGTTTAAATGGAAAGAGGATATAGCCATGGCTGTTTTAACCACTAACCACAATATAAGGCTAATTTGAACAACAGTTTTGTACGGATATTTTTGGTCTTTTGTAAGTGATGATTTCTATTCCTTGGGCTTTCTCCCAAATTTACTTCTACTGAGAGGATTTTAGGTTAAAAAATGTCCTCTGTCTGTCTGAAGAGAATGGGTAGACGGAGGCACAAGTTCTAGGGGGACCCATTCACTGAGGCCAGTTGCAGCGCTGTAAATTGTGATAGGTGCTTACATTAATTTTGTCAGCACTTCATGCGTGAAATATATCATCAAATTGTGCATATTTCTTTCCTACTATGCACACATGGGAAAATGCCCTGTCTGCAAAGATGGAGTCAAGGATACAAAGGGAAACAATTTCTCAGAGATGCAGCCTTCACCTCTGCTTTTCTTTAGCCTCTCAAAATTTCATGGCTTACTTCTGACCTCTAGCTTTCTTATTGCTCCTACTGTGCTACATAGGCATGCACCTCTAAACTACTAATGACAGTTATTTATATTTATAGTGCAGTTGTGAGCCTGCCCTTGGCAGTATCTCACAAACAGACCATGGCATTTCAGAGAATCGGCCATGGCTAGGCTGAGCCCAAACTGTGCAAAATGAGAGCTCAAGCTCTTATGCAGTGTAGCAACAGGAGTTCCGGCCCCTGTTACAGAACTGAGTTGTGTTTTAAGAATACAGTACAAAATCCACTTCCTTTTTATATGTAAAACCAATGTAACTGCAATAAGAATAAAATATGAAAGAGATTATGCTTCTCAGCAATCCTACAGTAGAGTCTAGAGGACAGGAATGCCTTTGCTTCTCTTATTCATGCATGTCCTTCTATTCATAGCACTTTGGGACAGCAACACCAACAGCGAAGCACTGCGAGGATTTATTGGCACTTTGGTAGGTGAGGGGGGAACAGCTGGTTAAGCGAGCAAGCATGTCTGGAGCAAAGAATAAAATGAAGACTTCCTGGCTGCAGTTCACATCAAACTGCTATAAATTAGTGACACAACTGGGCCACACTTACTCATCTTTTGTTCCGAGAACAGTTTTCTCTACCTGAGTCAACTAAATAGTCAGATCATTTAGTGGACAGATACACTGATTCCTGACCTCAGAGTTTTTCTCTGCATGCTGATGCATGGATATGGCCATGGGGCTTGGAGCAGGCTCAAGATGGACCATCTATGCTCTCTTCTCTCTACCCATGATCATACATGAACCTATATTGCCCAATATTTGTTTTTAAAATCATTTTTATCGTGCCTAATACAAGCACCTTAATCCTGTGTTCTGGAACACGCTCTGGTAGGCAGATAGATTCAGGAGTGTTTTGGAGCTGGTCCAGCTCCCTACCAAATTTAACCACAGGGAAGATGGAGAGCAGGAAATTTAACTGGAAGTTTAGTACATTAGTTCTGTTTTACCAATGGAGAAATTATCTTACATTGTTAGCATTTTAGGGAAACATTTACAGGAGAAGTAGAATAGATACAACTGCTCTGTGGGTGTTTATTTTGTAGAACAACCTTATGAAGTTTGATAGGAATTTAATACATAAATCTATTCAGCCACAACAAACACCTATAAAAGTGACTTATAAAGGCCTGCAGCTCTTAAAGCACTCCTTCCTGCAGTGGAGAAAGGCCAGCTAAGAGGCTGTTGGCATAGCACAGAATGAAATAATTTCTCTTTTTAACTATGCTATAGAGTCCTATGCATGTGATGTAATTCTCTACTCAATTCCACAGAGAAGGTATCATTTCCTGTTGGAGTCCATTGTGTGTTTGTGTGTAGGTTTCCTTTCACAGACCCCTTAGTATAGCCAGAAAATTCACTTTCTCTGTGTAAACTAAATGGTGTGGCTCTTTTTCCTCTGAAGTCATATGATGTCTGTCACCACAAAACCAGCCTACATGCAGCTGTATCTTGTTTTGCAGCCTATACTCTTGCATATGGTTTCTAGGTGGAGGCAAATATCACTGCAACAGAGAAATTTAGCTAATATATTGTCACACAATGATTAATTTCTCTTTTATTTTCATCATGAAAGTCTGTGACATAGACCTCCATATGGTAAAATAATAGGCTGAAACATTAGCCACCACCACCATCTGTTACTCGTCCCCGATTTCACTCTCTTGTTCAAGGGCTGATTGCAGTTGCAAAATCCTTCACTGAATGAGTCTATTTTCTTTCAAGTTATTACCTAGATCACTTCAGTAATTCTATGTATATGGGGCCTGAAAAAGAAATGCTGAGAGCAGTGAACGCACGTAATACATTTGCATAATGCAGTGGAAGAGAGGGTGCTGCGAGGAGATTCGTGGGGCTGGCGTGTCGCGTCACCCATCAGTGTTTACAAGAGTGTACCTCCATTGCCTGCTTTGGAGTCACTCCAGAGAGCCATGCTGCTGCAAGAGAGAAATGAGGTGTTCAGTGTCCCATTTCTTACCAGAGTCATCCATTGCTTACAACAGATGAGAGATAACAAATCATTTCTTCTTTTAGTATGAGTATTTGTTACATGCTGTTTTCTTTAGATAAGTGTTTATGTCTATACAGGTGAACTTATTATGTCCAAAGCATAAGAAAGTAAAGAGGAGAGGGAAGGAAGAAAGGATAAGGAAAGACAAACAAGTAAGTCATAACATGCCTTAGGTAAGCATGAAGGGCAAACCAACAAAAGAAGTATTCTGTGATCAAGATCCCCACGAACTTGTATGACTGACAGATTCTAAGTCAAATTAACATACACCATGCATTCGGCACGCAGCCCTTCAAATGCATGCCAATCCTTGCAGAAAAGCCTTTGCCATTAGAAGGCTCGGCACCACTGGCACAGCGGACACCGGTTGCACTGCGCTGCGCAGTGCTGTGTGATAAGCATTAGTCATTCTCGTGGATCAAGGTAAGGCAACCAAGCCTGTTAAGCACACACACGTTTAGCCTGTAGCAAATCCTACTGAAAGCAGAAAGAATCCACACTACCACTTTTTTTGCTATGGGAGACGCTACAAAGGAAGAAGTTGCATCTCCACATTTTACCAGCTGCGATGTTGGAAACACTGCTACTGTTTGTGAAACAGGAGTAGAAACAAACAGCATTTCTAATAGCAGCCTTATTTATGTTCCCATTTGAGCAAGAAAAACGCCCCACCTTTGTGCCTTTGGACAAAATTGTACATAGAGGTGCCCGCTTCCTTCGCTGTCTCTGTGTGCAAGTTCTAGCTGGGGACCCTCCTTAAGGCTGCCAACTCTTCCCTGTTTAAACTATGAAACTATGTGTGCAACATAGCATCAATGAAGAGTGACTTTTTTCTACAAAATGGGTAAAAATGTTCAACTTTTTTAGCAATGAAATGAAAGTTCCCTATCAAATTTTCAGTTTTGAGCGAGCTATTATTAAAAACACTTAGACGGCAGGATCTGCCTGTGTTAATGCCCTTCTTTTTACAAAAGCATAGGAAAATATTTCTCTCGCAACTTTTTACTCCATTCTGTCTGCTGAATGAAGGCTAAAGTGTCCTGGCTGGCCTGCATTTACTCCACAAGCCGATTCACATCACACGTGCTCTGAGCTGCTGAGGTGTGGGTGTATCGCAACTATGAAATCCCACTCTTCTCCTGCGCCTGGTCTTGGGCCCCATTGCCTCTAACATACCCTCTTGGCTTCACTTTCTGAATTTGACTTCAGGCATGTGAAAATGACTTGCCTGCTTGTGGAGTGCCTAGCATCTCATGAGGAAGCAATAAACAAAAGCCTTGAAGAGGTACTTCATGCTACATGGAGTGAACTTTGTTTTCTAGATCAAGCACTTCAGTCGTTTGCTACGGGATGTCAGGCCAAATTCTCAGTGGAGGTAAATCAGCACAGCTTTGCTATGCGGGACAGGGCTGCCTCAAAACCGAGCTACTAATGTTTATGTGCAGGAACAGGCTAAATGTCACTCTTATGTCTGGCTCATGATTCAGAAGACCGTAACTGTTTGACATAGCCCATATATTTGTTATTTTAGGGGGCTGGTTGGAAGGAGGTGGCAAAGGTTTAGGAGTCAATGATCTCCATCAGCTCTACAAACAAGGCGAGACTGCTGGGCTTTGTTTTCTTTTGGGAATTTTCCAGGCATCAGTACTTTGCGAGTTACCCCCATAGGCAATTCAGTGTCTGTTTCAAGTTAATGTGCTTTGTTTTTCAGGCCACAAATAAAATCAGAACAAAGTAAAAGTTCAGATTTGTTTGAAAACAACCCAAATTGTGTACCATGTGAAAAGAAAGGTAAAAAGCGGGTCAGGGAAGCTGGGAGTAGAGAGGGCATGGGATAGGGAAAATCTCTCCAGAGGAGGCAAAGTGTTTTTTAACACACAGAAGAAAGAATAAACTGAAGAAGGGAGAAAAATAGAAGAGTTAGGAAGTCTGCATGAAAATCACTTTGAAATGCTGTGTCTCCCTTTCTTCTGGTGAGGTTCTGCTCTCGCTCATAAGAGGGTCAAAGGGACTGAAACTCCTAGGTCTCATATTACTATTGTATTAAAGGCACATGAAGCAGATGACAGCCATATAATCAAGACACCAGGCCAAATTCTGCCCTGGATTACAGTTGTTCAACTAACTTGAGAACCTTGTTCAAAGTGATCTTTTAATTCTCTGACTCTCAAAAAAGCTATAGCAACAACGGAGGACTTGCATTAATCAGATCCAAAACACACACATACCTTTGTTAAAACAAACATAACCATAAAAGGATTTAGAGGGATTTTTTTTTTTTTCATAAGAGCAAAGAGCTGTTAAGGGATGTATCTTTGTTTCCAAGTCTGTGAGTGTGATGCTGTGTTAGCTGATTTCCCCCCTGCTTGTACTTGCTTCCATTCCACAGTTCTTTTCTCAAGGATGGCACCAGAGTTAGGCTGCTAACTTGGTGCTTGGAAGACCCAGGTTTACAATTCTTTGTGCTTCTACAAATATTGGATGACTCTGGGGACAGTGGTCCCCGTCTGTCAGGTGGGAATTACAGTTTGCCTACAACATAAATAGGGCAAAGCGAAGAAAATGTATATGTCAGTGACGAGCTCTGTTAGCACCTTTCCTAGATTAACATATTTTTTCTGTTATGCTGGATGTACTGCTTTGTGAAGTCAGCCTCAAAAATTTCCATTGACTGCCATGGAAACTGCATTGGGCCAGTAGTAGCCATCGTGATACCAGATGGTAAGAAGCTATGCGTATGACTGCGATAGAGAATTGCTCACTGAATACTAAATTCAAATGAGTGCATTGGGTCCAAAGTAATCAGAGTTGAGCACAAATGCAGATAAGGAACCACCTCACAACACAAAACGTAGTTAAAAATTATGCAAATACTTTGTGAGAAATTAAAGCAGGGTAAAACTATATTCAGTGATACAACCACTCATCCACTGTCAATCAGGTAATTTCACCCTTTGATTTGCTGGATGGGTTCATTTTTCCATGAAAATATTCAAAAGAGAAGAGAAAAAAGGCAAAAAGGGATGATTTGACTAAGATCAATGCTAAACAATGGAGCTGGCAGGCTCAAAGAACTGTAAGTAAGAGATGAAACCTTTGAAATCCATGTTACACTTCAAGACTGGCTTCAAATCAGCGATGACCCATAGCCATTACAACACCTGGGTGAGATTTTGGTAGCCTCCGTGAATGGGGTTTGGGTTCTTAATCCAGTTAAGAGCAGATGTTCACATCAAGCAATTCAAAACCTAAACCTGCACTCTCAGGCAGTTGGAAGAAATTAAAAAAATACATCTCATTTGTGATGCTGAAAGGATTTGTGTCCTTGTCAAAAGCCAGAAATTAACAGGGCTAAGACTTCCTTCCTACACTGCTCTGTTTAATAGTAAACTTCAGTGCCTGGATATTACAATGAGGATAGCCAAAGAGAAACTCAAGACAGATGAATATGTTAACTGTTGCCTGGGATAAGAAAGTTAGTACAACAGGGAAAAATTTTTATACTCCTGTAAACTGTGTGGATATGCTTTGCACCATTTTTTTTTTTTTTTGGTGTTATTTGTTTGTGTTTTCTCTGAAAGCAACTCAGGAAAATGTACTTGTGCAGAAAACCAGTACAGCCAATGCAGGCTTCACCAGGCACGGGAAATCTGCAATGTCAGTTATCACTTTGCCCAAATGTTTTACTTCCTTTGCAAGAGATAAACAGGTCCTTGCTTTTCAAAAGACCTCTTGCTAGCACCAACAAAGAGATGCAATTGAAAAACAAAGCAACGTTTTAGGTAGTCTCCTTTAATGATAAAGTTTCAAGGTTTTCTCATAAAAGTAAGAAGCAGTGGTAGACAAGGAGAGAAACATACAACACATTACTTTTGGATGATTAAAAAAATAATATAGAGAGAGACATTCAGTAAAGCTGAAATAAGAAAAAGAAGAAAGGAAGCTTTACACGCCAAGGATACAACTAGAGGAGCAGCCAACAAGGTGTGATTAACAACAGCTTGAAAATGTTCCACCACAGACAAATTGAATGCATGAGGGAGTATATTTTCGCTGTTGCTCTTAAAATTAGTCTGGGGATGATGCTCCCAGATTAGCTAGGCACCTACTGTATGTCTAAATGTATTTATTTCCACAAGAAGAGACGATGATATAATGGCAATTTTGTGCGATGTAAATCACAGTCACTGATTTTTTAAGTTCAGCTGCTGATCTTGCATGGTTGCTTACAAATGCAGGCAAAGAGACCACACTGATTGCAGCAGTAAACTGAACTCGTATCTCACAGTGGCTTGAAGATGCAGTTTGACAAGTGCTGCTTAAACAAAACTGAGCACGTCGGTTATTTTCAAATGATTTACTCGTTACTGTCGTTCACAACATAAAAGCCAACAATCAGTCATTAGCACACAGCAGAGGAAATTTTCCCAGGGTATTACGTATTGTGTTTGGACAGTTAGAATTCACCACTATTATTTATTCACAACACTATAAATTATTCTTTTCAAAATGAACCCGAGTCACATAAATTCTGACTTGGAAAGTACCAGAGGCCTCTCTGTCCCTGCAGCTTGTATATTTCCTTTCTAATAAACTTCCTGCCTCAAAAACGGAAAACCAAAGGCTAGTGGAGCTTAGGTGGCTAAAATCAATGCCCCAGAGGCACGGGGGAAAGCAGTTTGGTTAACATTTGCTGCATCTCTTTCAAGGCTCTAAATTTGTTGAGGACTTAAATTGTTCCAGCACTGCAAAACAGCACCACTGAAAGACGTGAGTAACTTTCATAGTGGTGTAAGCACCAGATTATGTGTCACAGGCTTTTCCTTTCCTCTTTTTTCCTTTTTCTTTTTTTTTTTTTTCCAAATACATATTTTGTCCTGTCAAACAATACCCAGCTAGGCACTCAAGATATGCAGAAGTTTTGAGTAACTGCGCACGGTGTCACTTACAGCAAGGAAACAAGAAGCAGTCAACCCGATCGAGTCCACCCTCTGTGCAGTGAAAAGGCTTTTTGAACACAGATGCCGTTCATGTTCCCAGTGTGATGCAGTCTACTAGAAACTGTGCTGTAACACCGGTTCATTTTACGCAAGCCTCCTGATAGGTAACAATGTCGTCTCGTGGATGTTGTTAACAGGAGTTCGAGTTAAACCAGGGAAAATGAGGTCTGAAAAGCTCCCTGGGAGTCCTTATAACCAGCCAGAATCTGATACAGAATTATTACTAAATTGAAGCCACTTGAAGGTGTCTCTGTCGTGGTTCATTCCCACACACACTCCACAAATAGTGGACAAAAAAAATATGTTTTCCTCCATTAAAAGTGGAAAAAACCCTCCAATCCCCTCTCCACCCCCCAAAATACCCCAAACAAACCCTGCCTTCTTCCCCATTCTGGAAGCACATGATTTTGAAAGACAGCTAACCAGAGGTTCAACCAAGGATGAACTCACCAGAGACAAACCAAGTTACACTCATAGGTCCAAGGGCTCTACTTGAGCTCATCCTGCTCCCACTGAATTAAACAAATAATGCAGTGCCCACTGAAGTTATCAACATTGTTGCAGAGTTAAAGCCAAACTTTTTCAACTGATGGCCCTTAAGCACAGACCGTGTTATGCCCCTCAGCTTTCACAACAGCTCTAGTGGTACCCTAGCGTGTTGTGGGGACTGAGTGTCCCGCAGAGGCTGGTCCCAACCATGAACGAGTTGGAAATTTTCAATAGAAAGTTATGTTTCTCACATTGTTTAGTGCTTTCTCTAAATTACAAGAAATGTAAACATATGCAAAATTTTGGTCAGTCTTTCATGAGCACAGCAGATCATCTCAGCTCTAACATGCTCCGAGATATTTGTGCTACTACTTCTGTATCTGACTTACGCAAACACACAGGTCAGAAGCACTGTGTTCTGAGGCCAACTGCCTGCTCAAATGTGTGACAGCTTTATTGTCATACCATGGGAGAAGTAGATACCTCCTTTGAAAATAACTTGAAAATGACTTTGTCGTTATTTTAGGCATCACTAACATTTCTTTGGGATTTTCTGTCTGCAGCTCCACCAGATGCTGCTGAGAGAGAAGCAATTCTATTGACAAGTTGCCCCTGGAGCATGCTGTAAATGGGATGTCGTAGATCACTTAGACATTTTGGAGATGCCTTCTTGTTTCATTTATTTGGCAAAACTCATCTCATAGATGCAGGAAACATACATATTGAAGAACATTATTGTTACTTAACTCACATAAACACTGCTGAAGGTATTGGCAAATAAAAGAGTTGGCCTCCACCCATTGCTGATGTCATAAAATGTCTTTGGGGAATTGTTTCTTCAGAGCCTCCAGCGATATGAGACAAGCAATTTTGATTTGATCTGAAATACGTATATATTTAAATATTTTGATAATTTCTTTTATGTTTAAATACATCTCTCCCCTTTTTGTTTCAAGACAGGACCAAAACCAGCCAGCCGTTGTCCAAGTCGGGTTATTCTAGCGTTATCTTTATCAGTCATTAAAGCTTGAAGAGGCAGAAGCTCCTACAGACTAAAATCAAACATGATCAATTTTTGCAAGCTCAAGATGATCAAATAATGCAAACAAGCACTGAGAGGCAGATCTTTGATGGCTATAAATTGTAACCAATGGGGTACACAAATTAAGGGCATGGCCCTTGAGCTTTGATATTTCGTCTGTAGGACCTTAGCTTTGAACTCCTGAGGTCCCTATTTACCCATTTCCTTGCAGAGAATGTTTCCCACTTACACAAACATGCTCAGGGCTCTTTGCATAGGACAGGAAGTCCAGGATTCACGTTCACTCACTGGCTTGCTGAAATGAGTCATCTATTCTTTCGATTAATTATTCAGCTATACTTGTATGTTTGCTATATTTATATGTTTGCTACTACTCAACTGTGTGGTTTTTTTTTCTCTCCATGATCAGAATGTGATCCTCGAAGGAAAGGGCTGCACAACCAAGACAGCTGCTAAAGAATGATGTCACTCATTAGTTTCACACTGGTAAAGTAAATAATCTAGCAAATGTCTTACACGTCTGTGTTTATTTCTGAGCAATAACTAGTTTGGAGAATGTCTATGGCTGTGACTGAAGTGCAATAAACCAAAACAAGAAAAATTTCAACACCTTGGTTGACAAATACAAAGCAAAGCAAATGGCTTTATCCTAAATTGAAAGTCCCTTTTTGCATGTAGGAGAATGCTTGCTGCAGAGGAAAGACAGGAGCACAGTGACCGAGATCTCCAGAGCTCACAGAGCTAACAGTTTGTCCTCCCATCACCAACCTGGGTGGGATGCAGCTGCCTAGATGTTTGTTTATGAAACTCCCAAGCTTTGCTCATCAGGCTATGCTGCTTGAGCTAACAGCCAAGTCCTCCCCTGTGACCCATCCGAGTGACTTGCAGAGCCTGTGGGGACCCAGGAGAGGGAAGACTTTTTCCCCCTGTGCTGTATAACAGCTCCATTTTCAGCACTTCATTAACTATTGCAGCTGCAGCAGAATCACTTTAAGCAGGGAAAAGAAAAAAAACACCACAAAACCACAAAGCCCAGCAGACCTCGAAACTGAGCTGTAGGCTCTGCAGGGTGGTTTAGCCCATGGCTCTTTTCCCTCCTCTGCTGCAGAACTCTCAGGCACACCGGGGAGCAGGGCATGCCTGGAGCCACTTGGAGCTCAGTCCCCAGACTCCTGTCGTGCTGGAGAACTTTCCTAGCCGTGCTGCCAGCAGGGACAGCTATACTGGCAGAGAAGTAGAGGCCACTTGGTAGTAGCCCTTAAAGAGACGTAAGCAGCACTCCTAGCTTTCTGTTCAAGTGCTAGGAGACACAGATACTGCCATAGAAGTCCAAAGCCACCTGAAGTGTGTTTCTTTACAGAGCAGATACCATCAATGATGTTTCAGTTGCTGCATCCATCACTAAGGAGAGTGCAGTTCTTCACACCATTTTCAGACTTCTAAAAAATACCCTTTTCATGTCAATGTTTACAGCCGACAGACATAGCAGATCCATCAGGATGCCACCTTTCCTCGTGTCCAAGTTTCAGTATTAAATCAGTCACTGTGGTCTGGGTTTCTTGAGAACATGAATTTCAGAATGGACCACAGCCTTCGGTGTTCTACTTGCCCCACCGGCACACGGTCCTCAATCAACACCAGCTGTTGACAGACCTATTAGCATACCTAATTTGCATCTCATCCAGTTATGAATTTTCCTTAATTCCCTTGACCTTAGGCCATAAAATAACACTGATCATTGCGGGCAAAAGCAGTGCAACAGCGCATACTTCTCTCACGATCTCCCTGAAAGGCAGCCCACCTTCAACTTGCAAGCATCATCTTCACACAATGCAGAAAATCAGGCCGTGGCTTCGTCTATGCAGCCCTTCTGGCCATGGGTCCTCTATTATGACTTTCAGTAGAACATTAATTCCAGAGTTTTAGTAAGAGGGTTTTGTGATTTCCTGGCTACTGTGCAGCTGACATAAATTGGAGCTGTGAGTATATAACAGCTTGAAAAAACCCCCCAATACTCACATCAAGCAAGATCAATGAGGTGGTATGATCAGAAGATGAACCATAAGCAAGTAGCCACTTCTCAGGGTAATGAAACTAAGTGGTTTTCCTCAGAGAAGATAATAAGTTGATGTGCATGTAAGAAAAACAAGTACAGAACTGGGAGCTTTCAACCATTTAACTATTCAGCAAAAAACTTGGTTTTTTTTTGCTTTGTGTTTTTTTTTAAATAAGAGCTGTTTCCTGGACTGTTCAATTTGCATTAGTAAATGAATTATGCACACTGGCTGAGAATCACACTGTGAAACTATGATTTGAGTAGAATACAGGATGTGTTGGATTAGGGAAAATTTAGACTACACAAAATCTCAGTTGTTTCTTTCAGTAAATTTGCTGCAACAGGACTTTTTTCCTAATCCTACCAGCTGAGACTTTCTCAGTCTGCATCCTTAAAGCCATTCTTATTATTTTATAATAAGAAAAAATATCTCATAAGCCTTGACTGAATACAGAACTAGGCAATTCAGGGATTTTCCTGTCACTTATGAGTACACCACACCTTTTTAAACAGTTGTTAAAGCATCCAGCTACATATGGAGCCAATATAGGAATCTGCAGAGCCGGTATCTTACACACAGCCAGCTACCAGCAGTGATGGCGATAAGAAGAACAGGAAATCACCAAGGTGATTCTCACAGGAAGTTTTCATTTGCTGCTCACCTCTAAGTGGTGCAAGTATGTACTCGCAGTTTTATATACATGCCTGCCAAATTATGGCTGGATAAATGAACTTCTCCTGAAGGGCGCTGCGCCATTCAGTGAATCTACCCAGATGAGAGATGAAGATGGTGATGATAATTACGGAAATAAACAAAGCCAAATAAAATATACACTTAAATTTGAAAGGGAACCAAATGGAAAGACGTCTGCTATCTGTTCTAAGCTGTGGAAGTGCCCCTTTAATGGAAACTAAATGAGTTCAAAAAGCGTATTTATTTTTACTCTCTCACACACACACCCCCACCAACAAATCAAGCTGTGTTTATCTCTACTAATTTCTTTTGGATTTTGACAGTCCAATTTTTCTTTATTTGATTTTGCTATTTTCTAAGATCATTCAACTGGCAACTGCAGAAAGCCAAGTATCCCGATTCCCAAGCAAAAGAACCATGCCATGTTGGCAATGGCTGTCTTTTCTACGCTGACCTAGAAGGAAGACCTCTTGGGAGAAAAGGGTTGAATGTAATGTCACATGAATGCTGTGTTTTTGCAGCTGAACTGCACATAGTCCTCTGCACACTGTGTTTTTGCAGCTGGAATACTTAATTTGTCCAGTATTTAAAGGATGGAGACTCCCTTTTTAGAAGGAGTCACACGGAAAAGATGGGGGATAATGGGTGCAAGTTACTCCTGGAGAGATTCTGATTGGACAGAAGAGCAAAATTTTTCACACTGAGAACAAACAGCCATTGGAATAATCTCCCCAGGCAAGTGGTGGATTCCCCAGCACTGGACACACTCAAGATTTGGCTGGACAGGATGCTGGGCCATCTTGTCTAGACTGTGCTTTTGCCAAGATAAGTTGGACCAGATGCTGCTTGAGGTCCCTTCCAACCTGGGATTCTATGATTCTGTGATTATTATCCACACCATATAGAATCTCGTGTAGAATGCTATTATGGATGTATCAGAAGAATACAAACCTATGTTATTATAGTACATTTTGTCCTTCCTTTTTNNTTGACATGGGGAAAAGTTGCCTCATTTGACCTGATGCAGGGCAGAGAATCATCTATTACAGATATGTGCCTGCTGTAGTGACAGGAATAGCCTAACTATCTTACTGAGCTTGCTACCCCACTGGCTGACTTAGGTACCGGCAGTTGTACCAGTTACTCAAGGATTCAGCACATGCACCGACCTGGCTTAATAGAGGCCAAAAGCTCAATGAGGGGCTCTAAACACATGGTTCAACTCTAAGATAAACACAGCAATAGGGAGCAAGATGATTGGCAGAGGAGAAGAATCGGCCTCAGTGCTCAGACCCCAAAGCTTCAGGTTTAACCACATGGTAGCATGGAGGAACCCACTGCAGGCAATGCACATCAGGGACTGCAAGTTTTGCAGACTGAAGGCTGTGAGTTTGGAATTTGCTGCTTCCTCTCACCCTCATTTTAAAATAAAATGCTTTAGAAAGCATGAGAAATACTGTTCTTAAAGGCCAGGAAATTTCTGTGGCCAGTTCAGAGTTTTCCTGTGGCTTAGAAATGTCCCATTCATCGTAAGCTTATATTCAGCCTCAAGGGCACCAGCCTAAGAAAGGGGAGCACAGTGCCAGTATCTCTGGGGAAATTTCTCTAAGCTCAAGTTTATACCTGTGGTTGATCTTCACAAAACCAATACAGAACATGTGCTTTTTGCATCTCTGATGCTCCATCTGCACAACCAGCCAAATGTTAATCATGATTTTCCTATTTCTAAAGGGATATCCATTGATCTGAGCAGTGCACAAATGTGTTATAGACTGCAATTTAAATGTCATATTGCATAAAACCATCTGCTTACCTACCAAAACTCAGCACTCCTTGACCACTCCAAATCTCTGGGCACACTCTCCCAGCCTCTAAAAAAAAAAAAAAAAAAGCAAA
>Ga0065711_1034485_pt1 | contig 23687 bp, 22 predicted proteins | sample Hoacrofraction12_FD_59098 | JGI IMG/M metagenome (GOLD analysis project Ga0065711, IMG submission 59098) | Hoatzin crop microbial communities from Cojedes, Venezuela - Epithelial fraction 12 v2 (version 2) | ecosystem: Host-associated > Birds > Digestive system > Esophagus > Crop | place...
TGCTTCTCTTCTTTCCCTGCCAGGGCGAAGGCGTACGCCATCAGGGCCTTGGTGTACACGTGGTTTTCTTTCTCATCTGCTGACATTTCCAGGCAGAACAGAGCGTTACGCACCACTGCGTGCTGGGGAGAGATAACTGGTGATTAGAAGGATGGGGAGAAATGAGGTTTTTGCCTTACTAATGACATATCATTCCTCTGAACTTTGAGGAGGGGTCTGCCAGAATGAAGTCTAGGAACAAGCAGGGTACAATGTGTTCCAGAAACACCACAACTGACAACACATAATTCTTATACCACTGGGCTCAACAACCAAATATTTCTTCAAATATGGAGCAAATTCTGGGCAGTACAGTGTCATCATAGACTGACACAACATAACCGACTCAAGTTAGGGTGCAGCCACATACAGTTACAGGCAGAGGAATCTCCAGCAATGCGATAGTGATGTAGGCTGTCAGCGAGACCTCGTTGTCCACTCCACCCTGCAGGGAAACACAAAGGTAGATGCTGACCCCACCTAGTTTCTTATCTTCAGTTTTTTCTCCCACTCAAGTGGGAATACTTTATTCTGTATTGTAGACCCTTAGCTTGTCTCTTCCCCCTTGCATCTGATGTGGAGTTATCAATATCATTTATAAAATGCAGGTTAGCCTTCATTCTGCTTCCTGTTGTGGTGATCATACAGAATGGGCTCTGGCTCCCTCGTTCCTGCCATTGACATGGGAATTTGCCATCTGCCCGTATGCTCAAGAAGCTCAACTGGACCTGTCTGACTTATGGTCAAGTTCTAGCCTCACAAAGAAAACAACCAGGCAGACACATTACCTTCATGGCATTGTTCAGAAGTGTCCCAGAACTGCGGAAACAGCCATTCTCCTTCTGTTTGTAGGACAGCCAGACCAAAGCATCCTGGATATGCTTCTCATCTATGAAGATGTGAGGCCGGGCCTGGGCAAAGGACTTCAGGACAAAGGCTGTGAGCCTGAAAGGGAGAAAGAGGAGTGAAAGGGCCTAAGCAGACCTGTTCTCCATCTCAGGTGACAGGGCCCAAGTGCACATCATCTGTCTGGAGAAAGTCAAGAAGGCCTGGAAAACTGTAGGCCAGTTAATCAGAACACATATATTCTGTATCTTCACCTCAAAAAATCTGTCAAAAACTGCTTGCCACCTTGATTTCTTGTCCCTCTCGTGCTCATAAACCCCTGTGATCTTTTTGTGGAGAGGCTACAGTTTGAAGGACAGTGATTATTAATCTGTATCTAAAAAAAATCTCTTTGGAAAAAGTAGGGAATTGCATGCCGATTAGCTCGACATCTGCGTAACAGTAACACTCAAAATCACAGGGAAGAATAACTAAGTCCCTGCTAGCTCATGGTCTGCTGGCAGGACTCTTGCACTTGAAATCCAAGCCTCATGGGTTTCCCAGGACTCCCCAGAGTCTTAAAGTAAAGAAGAACATGTTAAAAGAGTTTTTGCTAGAGTCCTTATGAGCAGTTATGGAGAAGAAGCAGCTATGCAGTGAGCAGCCAACACGCTGTGAAGAGCCAAGTAGTGTTTCAGAAACTACAAGCAAACCAAAAGTGATGAAATCACCCATTCGTACCCTTATCTAAAGTTGAAAATGCACGGCACTGATAGGCTGGATGAACTCAAAACTTTGCAGTAAGTCACACTGGCAACACACACGCTCCTCCAGGCTGCCTTTGCTCAGTAACAGACAAACGCTCTTGAAAAAAAAACCATACAGCACTGCTCTTGGATTATCATCCTTTCCACTTATATGGAAAGCTGCTCAGCAGATGCTAGTCTAGAAAAGCTGCCACTGCAACTCTTCAGCCTTTCTCAGTCAGGATATGAAATCCCTGCTCCCTTCTTCTCCCATTTATCTTCATTTCCTTCTTGTCTGTCATGGTCTTCAGAACTGCTCGTGGGAGGATGTGCTTCAGCTACATAACTGGCTGATGCAGCCTATTTCATGAAGTAGGAGGCAGCACAGGGACCACACCAGCTCTGGAAAGCCTGCTGGTCTGCAACAGCATTTCCTATTTACTGTCATGTAGCATTTATTATAAATGTGTAGGTGAGAAACAGGAGCGTATAGGGGAGGCATAGGTGACACTGAAATCTCACCAGGTGTTCCCCTGTTGACCATAACGTGGTCCGAAGGTACTGTAAGAGCCATCTGGGTGCTTGTAATTCAGCTGTCTCTGATAACCTGCAAGCAAGAGTTAAAGCAAGATTCAGGTGCCAGAGAAAGTCTACTGAGGAACAGGGGAACAGAAAAACAGCTGTATTAGCAAAGGCAGGGGAGAGAGGCATAGGTCAGTCCTATCTTAGTCAATAAGAAGTACTGGTACGTCCCCACCTCCGTGCACTCTTGTACTGCATCAGGAGAAGCAACGCCTGCCTTTCTTCAGAAGGAAGGCAGGACGTATTAATGACAATGGACAAGTCACTGTAGCAGGTCACCTGACAACTCTGCACTGCATCACAACCCAATTAGGGAGCAAAGAAAAGTGGGTGCAATCATCAGGTACCCTAATGCTTAAGCAACAGAAGATAATAAAGGACAAAGCAGCCAAGGACCTTCTCAGCCATACAGCAGAGACCATCGGTGCATGAGAGAAACTCTCTTTCCACATCTGGCCAACATTTGACAGAATCACCCCAGGAAGGATCTGGAAAAAAGCCAAAGCAGAAGTAAAAGCCGTATCCCAGCTCACCGCTCACTAAGTATCCGATGGCCTTGGATTTGACCTCCTCACTCAGCTGCCCTGTCTTGTTCAGATAGTCCAGGACGTAGATGTTGGGTGCAAACAGGACCATGTTCTGCTCCCCACAGCCGAAGGGCATCTGGAGGAGCTGGTGCAGGTTCTGCATGGCAGTGCCCATGATGTCACCTGTGGAGCAGGAGATACCAGAGGGATATTAACAACACTCGGGGCTGGCTGTCAGAATCAGAGGGAGCTACTGAACAAGAGAAGTAGGACATGACAGAGTAGAACAAAAGAAAATCTGGATTGAAAAATATCCTGGAATGAAACACCAAATGAAACGAGAGAAAGGTTAGGACACTGGCAGAGAACCCTGAACAAAAGGATATGCAGAAAGGGGGAAAGGAAGAGCACAGCTGGAAGGGAAAGTGCTCGAGACAGAAGGGATGAAAGACAGAAGTAAGGTGTGCCGGAAACCAGGAGAAAAAGCTGTGAGGTAGGAGGCCAACACAGAGGGGCGGAAACAGCACATGGTTCTTCTACCAGACTGTTCACTCACCCAGCACTGAGAAATATGCTCTGCCTGAGTCTGGTACCACATTTGAGGGTAGCACCAGGGAAAACTTCTCTTTCGCAGGCACTCCTGAGAGAGAAACAAGATCCAAACAACTTCAGTGCAATCCCAAGAAATGGCTAATGGAAGAGGAGGGGGCCTCAGTGAAGCAAAAGGAACATTTCCTATTAGAAATTCCCTGACTTCAGTCACTTCATTTTTCCCTGGCCACAAGGCAATCTCTGCATGAAGCCACCCCCAGCCACTGTTAGCCACTGTAGATCACATCTCTACAGCTTTTTCCTGGGCGTGCTAGGAAACAGGAGACAGTGCTCGTAACTCCAGTGTCAGCACGCAAGAGAACAGGGATACAGTCATGCTAAATCTGTCCTGGCTCATACTCTGATGCTTGGGCAGGATGGTCCATTCTTCTAGGGCTTTCTTCTGTCTTACATCTCAGGCTCCCAGCTGGTGGGGCATGTTTTGATTACCTAAAAATATCAGCCTATCTATCTGGAATATTATAGAGGTAGCACTATCTTCCTCCTCCAGGCACGTCCCATCCATTAAACCATGCAGGAACAAATGGAAAGGGTGGAAAGAGAGGGCTTTACCTTCTACACACAGCACAGAGTTCTGGGCTGTCTCCTTCTCAACTCCTTCAGGCTTTGGTGGGATGAAGGAAAACAAGAGAGGTGAGATGTTAGTGAGACAGGACCTAGTGGCAGACAGAGGAATCCTCAACAAGGGCAGAGGGATATGTGAAAAGGAAAGGGAGTGAACTGGAGGAGAGGCCAGTCACAAACACTCCCTGAAATACAGAGCTCTGAAATAATAATTTGAGCAAGTAAAGAAACATGATCCTTAGTGATTGGTGTTGTACCTGGAGGAAGGACAGGAAAAGGAAAGGGAGACACTACAGGACTACCACAGGGATGACCTGCAGCTAGAGTACACGGTGAGAGACACTTAACATCCTTGTAACAAGAGGACTGCAGCATTACAGCAAGTGCTTTTGTTAACAAAAGCTTGCAGTTGCTCTAGGGGGCTGTCCTGAAGAGAGGTCTGCAGTGCTATTTATCATAATGCTGCAGAGCTTTAGGAAAAAAAATTGTGTCTGTTCGTAATAGAAAGGGAAGATGTACGCTGTAAGATCTGGTGACATTACTGATAGCATACGACACAGTCGACAAACATTAGGGTTTTTTACAATACAGAGAAAAGCTAAGAACATAGAATCTACCTGCCAGATTACCACACCCAATATAATAAGCTAGCATTTTCCCACATAATATTTCCTCCTGTACCACATCGCATCAGTGACTTTTCTTGCCACAGGAAATAGATAAGCTGTAAAATTTTAACATGTTTTTATGGACTTTCGTAACATCTGCAGTTTTAAGGGGACTTCTCTATATGCATCGAATTCCCGTAGGTGCTTGTGAATCCCCCACCTTCATCCTGGTGCCAGACTATGGTAGCAAACCAGAACTGCATAACACTCAGCTTAAAAGGCAGTTTGCTCAGCCACTCAACTAGCAGAGAAGCAAACTTACTGGCTGGGGGTGTCTCAAAAGGAGAAGAAAGGCTGTAAAGAGGGTGTATTGAAATAGGGGGTGACAGGTAGGAGATAAAGGGAAGGATGGATTGGAGTAGGAGTCCTGCTACAAGTAGGGGGTACGGAAAGTTTAGAGTACTGGGAGACACATTGCACAGCATTATTAAGATGCAGTCTTTATGCAGCCCTGGAAAAATATAAAGATAATATAAGACCATCATATTGCCATGGTGCATAGTGATCTCATAGAATCATAGAATCATAGACCAGCCCAGGTTAGAAGGGACCTCGAAAGATCACCTGGTCCAACCTTTCATGGGAAAGGGAACCTAGATGAGATTATCTAGCATCCTGCCCAACTGCATGACAGCTTACACTCTAGCCTGTGGGAAAGCTCAGTCCCCTCCTTCCCACAGCCCACATACCTCCACCAGCAGCTGCCTGATGACCGTGTCCTTCCGCCCTTTCTCAGGGGTCTCCACGATGGCGTTCCCGCAGGGCTGCTGGTTCTGCAGGGCCTCAGTGCTCACCGAGAACTCCACCTGCCCTGGAGGAAACAGGGGTCAGCCAGCCCTGCCGGGCAGAGTCAGGTGATGGGAGGCACAGCCACTTTCAGGAGTCTCAATCTGTGGGCCCAGGGGTGGGGATTTCCCATCACACCTGGACTCTGTTTCTGTCCCACAAGAACATAGCTAGCTATATCAGAATTCATCCTGCAGCAGATGAGCTGCGCTGGCATCAAAAGGTGACTCTGTTTTGGTGACTCTTTTCCAGAACCTAGGACACCACAGTGGTGGGACTTACCCGCCCCACTGCTGTTCAGCACACTGCTACCCCACACACACACCACAGCTGCTACCACAGCACGGAACAGCAGCAGTGAAAACAAAGTATGAAGGTCCCATGGGGCAATCGTCTAATCTCTGGGAGGGATGGAGCTGACACTGCATCCCCGGTGGCCAGCAGCTTCTCTGGCTTCAGAAGATGTTGTCCAAGGGCTGTAAGGCTCGATGGTACTGCATGTGGTGCCAGACAGAGACTTGGACACTATGAATCCGCTAGACTTTGCCTCCCAGATCACAGCAGATGAGACAGACACTCAGCTGCAGTGTTTCCCAGGAAACTGTGTTGCTCTAGGACCTGATACTGAACAGGGAGAACAGCACAGAGAAACCCTCCCTGCAGTTTTCAGCACGCTGAGACCTTTACCTAGAGATTTGGGAGTCACCAGCCAAGCCACAGTTTTCCTCCCGTTCTCGCAGAGACAATGAGATTCTTCCTCTTTTTCCACCGGAGCAGCCAGAAAATGAGCAGACTGAGCCAGAGTCACACTGACCTGCCAGTTGCAGAGAAAGGTGCAGTCAAGGAAGGGTGGTCATGAGAGACATGGAGCTAGGAAGCCACATCAATAGCTTTTTCTTCAGTAACAAAGGAGCAGGGAACAGGAGTTGTGGGTTCTGCGTTTGGAGTATACAGGAAGAATAACATAAGAATTTCAAGGGTGAAGGGTCTAGGGCTACTCAGAGGTAAGATAAGAAGGCTAGGTGAAGGTAAGGGGTGTGCAAGAAGGTACGTAAGTACAGAGAAGGATTTAGTCCTTCCTTACCCTGATGCAGGCAGTCAGGTAGTTGAAAACGGTGGCTTTCAGCGTGAAGGCCTCCCCACGCACCACAGAGTAGGGCAATGTGAGCTCTACAAAGAAGGGCTGGAAGGCTCTGAGGGACACTGTCGGGGACAGGCCAAAGCCCGTGTCTGCCGAAGTGCAGAAGGCGTTGGCTTTCCACTCGGTGATGGTGTCAGGGATGGTCACATCTAGATCAGCATTTCCCTCAGAGCTGGTGAGGCATGGAGAACAAGACTTCAGTTATATTCTGGTGATCATCTGTGTTTTTCTCAGCCTACTGAACAACACCAGCTGACAGAAAACTCCTGACCAGTTGGGATATGGGCACTGGCTTTTGCATGTTCTCCCAAAGTATCCTAGACTTAGTGACCCTGAAAAATCCCTCTGTGTACTAGAAATACCCCTGTCACTGAAATACTATTATTCCATCGAGGCTTAAATATCTTCCAAGTTTTTGAACCAGTGACCACACTCTACATTCCCATGAACACTTACTTCACTGAAACTATGTCCCAGATCCATGTCTCAGGGAAGTACTTCCGGATGGTCGCCACAGGATTGCCAGCATCCATATGATCCGTTATTTCATAGTCCAAATTTTCAAGCAGACTCAGTGCAGTGACTAGAAAATTTGTTCAAGGACAGAAAGATAGGAAAAGACCTGTCAAACTCTATTCTAAATCAGGAGGATACTCCCCTTCCAGGTAGTGGTTATTCTTAGCTAAAATTTTAAAATTGGAAGAACAGCTTTGAAACCTTGGCTAGTGGAAACAAATGTGTTTCTCTGTTGCCATCTCAGTATTTAATCTTTCCTGATGTTGCTGCTCTTCTTACAGAGATATGATGCGGTTGAGCACTCGTCCCTGACTGCCAGCAAAGCCAGCAGTGCCAAAAGAGCCAATGATGATGATGTTATTGAGGCTACATTTATATTGCAACACAGAGTCAAATGTGGAATTTACTGCCTCCAGATATTACTGTTGCACGCAGTTTATTAAATTCACTTGAAGAATTGATTGTATTTATACATGACCAGAAACACAAGCTACACCTGGCCCTCCCCTCCTCTAAGATTCTTTTGAGATGAATATAGGTCTTGACATCTCTGGCCGTTAGCAAGCAAATGGTTCCAGAACAGGGAGATGCTTTCTCACAGTGTTGCATAGTGTCTTGCTTTATGAAAGGTTTTCCATCAGCCTGAGAAGATGTTATATCTTCCCAAAGCCGCCAGTTGTCTCAGGCTATGCTTCGAAGACAAATCCTGCATTTCAAAACCAAAGACCTGATCTGTTATGAATAGAGGGCTAGAAGCTATCACCAGATCAAAACCTGTCATTTTTCAGTAGAAGCTGGGATACTGCACCAGAAAAGTCAATGACTGGAAGTGATACAGGTGAGAGTGTTTTATATAGTCTTTCTAATCTCAGAACTATTCAGAAAAAAAAAATTAATATCACTATGCGATGTTCATAATCACTGAAGTTGCAGAGAAGTGACGTGACCTACCCAGCCTCTTACAGTCATGGGAGTGGGAGAGCTGGGAACAGAACCACATTTCTCAGCCCCCAGTGGTAAAATATCTACCCACAGAACTGTACCACCTTCTCGTTTATCTTGGCCCAGTTTTGCCCTAGCTGTTCCTCTAGTTATTGCTAGAATGTGACTACGTAGAAGTAAAGACTTCTTTTTTAGGTTTCCATAGCTCGGATCTGATGGAAAACAGCCACTACTTTGTACTGGCCCAGTGCATCCAATGCAGGCAGACCGTCTCAGTGCCTACAGGATCCCTGCTGTAGGGGCTGTCACTGGAGTCAGAGAGCACACACAGTTCCAGCCAGGCACATCTGTCCAGCTGGGGATAAGCAGACAGAGGTGAATCAGTTTCATATTTCAGGACTGAGGCTGGAAGGGAGTGATCCTGAATTAGGTCAGTATTATCTGACAAGAAACTCTGGTCTGCCTGGTGTAATTAATATTCAAAGAAGTAGAGGGAAGGAAAGAAGCAGGGCGGTAAATTTTAGGTAGTTGTGTGGGAGGTAAAATGAAGCACATATTCATACTAGAACTACCGTAACTCCTTTCCATCGTGTGTCCTGGGTAATGCTGGCAGACTTCAGGCTTATGGATCTTGGTGCTAGTGAAGACTTTTAAGCCCAATTCCTAGTAAACAAAGAAAAAGAAGAGCAAAAAATATGGAAATACAGTTTTGAAAATAAACTATTTTTAGTATGTCAAGAATAGATGTACTTATGTCTGGTATCAATCATAATAATAAAGGCCTGTATATAAGTGCCAGATAGATTGGTTCAACCCACATGTTGAGGTTTTATCATGTTATACTCATCCTAAGGCTAAATCGTGGCATGATCAGATGGAATGCTAAGGCCACAGGTCTACCTTGAGGACATCCGCCTGAGTGAAAATGACATGTGTGGTAAGTGTTAGACTGAGCGTACCCAAAAAGTCTTGTGGAGGACTCTCTAGATGGGTATAGGTGAGTTTGTGGGTTATCAAAGTAACTGACACTTTATTAAATACCTATCTACACCCGATAGAGAGAGAACATGCGCTACTGGGGAAGAGTTTCTAATATTACTGTACCAGGAGTCACTTCTGAGCACTGTTTCTTTACTTAAGCCCATTCACAGCTATCTCTACTAGCAATGAGGAGACCCTTCAAAGTTTTAATGGCTCAGAGAAGCACTCGGGTACCAATGATGGGCTACACAGATGCAGGGCCTGAGACTGTTTACTATCTTGCACACAAAGTCAGCAAGCTCAAAGCAAAGTTCACTAAAAAGCCCTTCAGGAGAGGGGAGAAGAGGAGAGGAGACTGTATGCTGAAAAGGAATAACAAATTAAAATAAAAGACTGGAGCTTACTTTGAGAATGTCATAGGCATCACCTTCGCCATCAGGAGAAATGGGTACGTAGATGAATCCATTTAATAACCTGTTGTCAAGTGACACACAAGGGTTTACATTGTCTTCTTCCAGGTAGTAGTCCTTGAAGCTATAGCCCCGGATTTCCTTCAGTGGGAGAAGATCATACACCTGTGGAAATGCAAACAAACAGGCAAAAGTGTGGCAGGTCAGCACTTACAGGGACACAGACACTACTTAACACTCCTTTGTTAAAAGCCAGCTTCTAAAACACAAGTGTAGTGAATGCAGCTATAAAAACACATGGCCCCATGTCCACAGTGGTGTTAATTGTAGTTGAAGAGCTAGTTCTCATTACCAGAAATAATGCAGACTTACAGAGCTGGGAGAGAGCTCATCTTCAGGCTTCATGAGGAGCACGCTCTTGTCCACAGCACGGAGGGCGCACAGGGACCTTGGTGTGGTATGGAGTTGCAGGCGTGTGTTGGAGGCAGGAAGACCTTCCTTGGGTGCAAAACTCAGTCTGACCTGCAACCCCAAAAGGAAGTTAAAGCAGCCCCTTTTCCAGGTGCTGTTACATGCTATTATACTGAAGCATCTAGCCTTGTCAACTGAGCTCTGCTTGTGCCTTGCAGCTCTTCTAATATATATTCAGCTTTGACCAGTGTCATTAATAATGACCAGTGGTTCTCTTTCTTACTCTGTCCCGCTCCACTTTCTTACAGTTATGGCTTTGTAACTTCTTCTGGAGTTTCAGTGACCAATCCTCAGTCAGCATCTGGTCAGACCATTTAATGAACCTGTTGTGAATTCTGCTTCCCTTCTGGAACTGATAAGTGAACTACTGGCCACGAGACAAACATGGTTTGCATAAATATATACTCACTTTATTGGGGAGGCAACTTTCAACCTGGAAATCTGCTGAACTGGCGATGACTTCCCCACTGGGTGAAGTGGTGTACACAAGCATCCGTGCCAGGGGAGCAATTGCTGCCTCAACAGGGAAGGTCAACTGAAACGTCCCATAAGCTAACAGAGAGAAAAGAGGCTAAGCAACATACAAGAAGTTCCAGTACATGCATTTGCTTTCCCCAGATAAAAAACTCAAGTTCACTCATACTGAATGCTTTTTGTTAGCAGGGCCAGGAATACTGATACATGACTAAAGTCTATGGCTGTTGCTGCTGAAGACACCTGCATTCAAACAGTGATCATATAAGAGCCAAATGGGAGGAGTTCGGTTGGCCTCAACATGCCTTCTAGATTCTCTCCAGTTAACATCTGGCATAATTTCCTACTGTTCCCAACCCCATTCTTCCTCAAGCTCCAAGATATTCTGCAGTCTACAAAAAAGAGATGAGGGACAAAAATGAAGAAATAAGGGACTGTTGTAATGGGTGGCAGCAGTCAAGATTGCAGAGTGGTTGAAAGAATAACTTTCAGAAGTTATTGCTAAGCAAGCATTTAGCTGGAACACCAAAGTGTTGCTCCAACCACAGTGGAAAATGCCCCTCTGTTTAAAGAATCTTTCTAGCTGGGCCTAAGCTTCATGTCACAGTCTGGACAAAGGTGATAGAACATCTCTTGTTATGAGCCAGGGTGTTAGTTTAGTCACTACTACTAGTGAGCATACAGGACTTTCTATGAACATGTAGCACACATGATCTTTTACTTCCATATACTGTTTATATCCACTGCAGCACAACTTCTTCTCACAGACTTCCAAAATGTCTCCCTAGTCTCATTGTTGAAAGACTTTTAAAGATGTATCATAGCCAGCCTCAGTTACCAAAATGTGTAATCCTTGGACATTTATATGAATAAAATTAAATGTATTGGTTAGAATATAAGTATGTATGTGTTTGCATGCTTATAAGGGAGAATCAACACTAAAAAAAAAGAAGGAAAATCAGAGAGAGAAAGAAAAGACAAGTTCTTCTTCTTGCTCACTGTACCTGTGAGTCTCACAACACTGGTAAACATCCACAATCTGAATAGGATGGAGTGGTCAGCAGAAAGTGTTGGTTTGAGGAAAAAAGGACAGATTTTTTGCTGAATTTTATAAAGTTTTCTGGTCAAAAAATTAGCACCTGACAGAACTCAGAGAAAACAAAACTAGCTCAAGCCACTTCATTTAAAAAGATTTAATTTTCAGAATGCATTTCAATTCAAACATTAAATGCTTAAATTGAAATAATTTCTCTACATTCCTCCTGCCCCCAAATTATCATCAGAGATGCTGAAAGTGCATAGTTCTGCTTACCCTCTCCAGGATTCACAGTCAGATCATGGGTGTCTGCTAACATAATGCCTCCCTTGGCCATCACCTGTGTGACAGAGAGACCTTTCTGTAATTGTTGTTACTGGTGTTGAAGGGAAGGAGAATGAACGTTCACTGGGTTAACTGTAGAGTGTGAGTATGAATAGCACTGCCAGCTGTGAGCAAAACCAAGAAGATACTAGGCAAGTGCCAGACTGGAGTTTACTGTGTCTTTTGAGACAGAAATATTCAATCCTAGGAAGACCAGTGTTTCCTCGTTGGTCAGACCTGGCTTCCCTTTTGTTCAAATGTGCTTTGCCTCTGAGCACACATAAGTTTGGGGGTCATATGCACATTTCTAGTAATTTGGATCAGACTGATGATCAAAAGTTCTCCTCACTCCACTCCCAGTTGCATTGTGAAACAGTTTGGAGAAAAATTTAATCAGGATTAGCTTCATAACGCACACAGAGTTAGAATAGAAGAGCACAGGCTGTAAATAAGAAGAGCTTGAATAAGGTACCTGAAGTCAGGCCCTAAGCAACAGCCTGAATGCTAACTGTAATTTCCTCATTTCTGTAAAAAGTTTCCTTTTTCATAATCAAAACCACTTTTTATATAATTACTTGCCATGTAGGACATCTATTCCATAGCACCATATTTTAATTTCAATATCTGGGATCCAGACCTAGAAAAACATCACTGTTTGGTTACATGCTGTATGTATACACTTAAGACCAGCTTTTCCAGGCTATCGTGATAAACAGGAATCTTGTGCTTCAATTTATTATTAGCAGTCCTGAAAATAAGCACATGGACATCTCTACCACAGGTTCCTGTTCTCTTTTCTGTAGTCTCAGTCTAAGTGTCCCTGATGTTCTGTACAATTCATCAGAACAGGAGTGTCTGTTGCACTGATTTCTTCTAGTTATCCAAGGCTACTCTCATCTCTTCTGCTAGTGTCACTAAATGGGAAAAGCAGAAAAACAAATTTAGGGGGAAAGAAGTTCTATTTGAATATTCATCTGATTCTTCTTGTTCTCCCAAGCAAAACTGACAGATCAGTTCAGTCACAGTTGAAGGAGTCTCTCTTCTCTGCCTCCCAAATGAATCAATTCATGGTTCTCAGTGCCAGCGTGTTATAGTCTGTTCCAGTTACTGGTGGCAACCCAAACTTTTCATCATTGCCTGATATACGACCTAAGCTCTAAGCTTATTGGGCTTTTCTGGTGCTGTAGTTAGAGGTGTTGCTTTAGTTTCAGAGGTCAGATGACTACTAAAGGACAAAACAGTAGGAGACTGCTTTCCTCCTTGTCTTTCGTCTTGTAGGATGGTGGGTCCTGAGCTGTGACCACATATGAACGACAATTTGGAATCGGGCAAAGTGGGAGTGGAGTATTATGAAATGAGTCTTGGATGCGGCACTCAAGACAATGCTCTCTCCATCAACATTTTGTCTCTCTTCTTTTCTTAATAAACATGTACCCTTTACCCATGTCTGCACACAGAAGATAACATAAGAAACATTATGGAAATACGTTTAAATCCCGCTGCCATAGGCCACTCTTTCAGTTTCAAATTCTTGCTGCCATTACTGGCTAAGGACTGACCATATAGCAGTGTTATGGTTGCTCATCATGGAAGGTAACTACATGTGCCACAGTGCTCTCTGTGGCCATAGATCAAAGTAACCACAAATAATTCTTACCAAATAGTAAATGACAATTTTCTTCTGCTCCCCTATGGCCTCTGGTGTGAAGATATAGTGCACCTGGATCTCCGTGGGGAAGCCACAACTTAATGTCTCAGGCTTTGGCTCAATTTTGAGGAAACTCTTACTGGCGGAGTAAAACCGACTTATTCTACGCACGGCATGCTCATATGAAGGTGTGATCCAGCTGCTGTCATAGCAGTTCAGTTCAGGTTTATGATCAGCCTGATAAAGAAGAATAAAAAGTTCACAGCTGACCAAAACCAGGTAACAAGTCACATGAAAATTCACAGAAAAGCTCTGGGTATGTTCTGCATTTCCCACTCTTAGAAGAAGGTAGAGAACACACACAGGAGATACAGAGAAGACCTGCCAAGAAACTTGCTTTATGTTCTGATTGGCAGAAGGACTGATAACCCATGGATAGGTATTTTCCCCGATGATCAGCAAGACAGAGGCTTACCCCAGTCCCCCTGCCCTGTCTCTGCCACTTACTCGGATTTCCAGGGAAGCTTGTGTGAAGGTGGTAGTGTCTATGGAAAACCAGGATTGTCCCTGCTCATCTGTAGTGTAATTCCCTTTGTATCTGTCTCCATCCACAGAAATCATGATGGTTTCATTGGCAATAGGAGCATTGGTGCCATTTACCAGCTTCACCTAACAGAGCAAAAACAAACTTCAGGTTTTAGACTAGAAACAGAAAACAATTCTCAAGTCTTAAAACCCTTCCTCCTTTTCCTCCTTGCCAGGCAGGATGTTTTTACAGAGAAGAACAAAAGACATGAATGTAGAAATGTGTGGGGTGAGTCCCGAGTTGTCTGAGGCAGCAACTGAGAAAATTCTCAGCAAAACAATCTGCCTGGCCCAGGGAAATTATCTGTCAGAGCCCTAAGTTCCTCAACAGATTTTAATTCCCCTGGCCACCTTCATCTGGTACCTCCGCCACATATCATCTGCCTCTTGGTTCAAGCTCTAAGTTCAGGCTTGTGCCTTGCCCCAGTCCTTGACTAAAGCTATGTTGGAGGTAGACCTACACCCAGCTCTTTCTCCTGCTGTTCCCATCTGGTTAACTGAACTTCCTTGGTTGAGCTCAGCCCTGATCATCACCTCACATTGTCTGGCGATCGCTGGACTGTTGGTAGAACCTATTGATGTCACTACCCCTGCTCTGCTCATTCTGGTTGGGTACTGTAGGACTGTGCCCTTGTTGATGAGGTTACTACGCCTAACTGTGTTGTGGTCACCCTTCGCACCTGGATAGCGTTCCCTTGTGGAATAGCCCACACTTGCTGCTCCCTGACGTTATTCTCAGGTGTCTGAACGACAGGCAGCCTATTCTCTACCGAGCTGACTGCCAGGAGTTCAGGGCCATGTGTCCGTTAGAATGGCCTGACTGACAATAATTCATCTGCCTGTGCAAAGGCAGAGGAAGGTGGACCACGTCATCCATACACTGATGGGACTGTGCACTTGTGAGGTTGCTGTGCCATTTATTGTCCAGGGTCTCAGAAGTTCCCTACCCTCCCAAAGAGTGGGATCCCTGGTCTGTACTGAGAGTCCAGCAGGTCAAAGCTGATTTTGCTCATGGTAGATGTGATTCCACAGGAGCCTGTTCCAGTCATCTCTGTTCCTGAGAGAGAGCACAGTAAAGAGGGATTATTAATGAACAGCAGCATTTCTAGACATGTCACTCCACTTTCCTCAACTTTTCCAGGCCCTCCTGTTATGGTCTGCCATTCACTTTGCTGTCTCCATGTGATACATACCTGTGCCATCTTCTGTGATCTTGCCGTGCACTTCAATGCCCATCTCATATCCCCTGCGCTGGAGCTGAAATATCTTGGTACTTACTACACCAGAAACACACCCACGGGCATCTGCCTAAGCAGGGAATTGGAGAGAAAATTGGAATTCTGTGAACAAATTTGGTGCCTTGTGGGACAGGAATAGATACCCCAAACCCAACATGCATGTCTGTCACAAAGTCATAGAATCACAGAACGGTAGGGGTTGGAAGGGACCTCTGTGGGTCATCTAGTCCAACCCCCCTGCCGAAGCAGGGTCACCTGCAGCAGGCTGCACAGGACCTCGTCCAGGCAGGATTTGAATATTTCCAGAGAAGGAGACACCACAGCCCCTCCGGGCAGCCTGTTCCAGTGCTCTGTCACCCTCAAAATCACAGCCTTATGTTCTAGGGTTGTCTCCAAGACCAGAAATTGTTCATAGGCTGTTTCCCAGTGCTTCATCCACACATTTTCTGTGTTCTGTGAGGTACCTGACACTCATTTCTCCAAGGCATGCACTGGCTTCCTTGTTAACTCCCTCCTACCTTAGTTTTGGTTTTCTTCCTGTTTCTTCCGTTGTCTTCACTCTTTTCCTTGTTGCCCTTTCTCCTTTCTCCTGTGTTTGACCCATATACAATACCTCCTTCTTGTTATCTCCTCATCTTCTTTGCTCTCTGCTCCCTGCCAGTCTGTTCCACAGTTACAAAACTCCTTCACAGATTCTTTTCTCAGTTTGGGGATCAATATCACGGACATTGCAGCTGCTAACTGGAAATTTGTCACTAGTTTCAATGGGGTCAGGATTTCAGCTGTGGGGTCTTCTTCATCAGTTTGGTTTCCAGTTTAATGACCCACCTCTTAAGAATGCATTCCTCTGAGAACATCTGCTTTTCCCTGGATAAAGTGCTATCTCTGATGTCCTACTCTCTCACAACAGTCACAGGTCTGGCCTCCTTTGGACAACATTGCCCATTACCCATAAGACAAACCCCTACATTTTAATCTTGGGACTCACCTGCCTAGTGAATTCTTCACACACAGCTTCTGCTTCTTTTCCATAACAATTTGAAGCAGAATGGGAAAAATTCCGGCACACTTGGACATTCACCAAACCAGGAACAGGTTTCCCGTAGGTGTACCTACAATCACAAAATGTTAAACAATATATTAGATGATGAGACAATTAGTCAGAGTCACACTCAGACACATCTCCTTAAAGACCTTTGTGGATGACTTCCTAGTACTTCTTCTTAAAGGCTGACTCGTATGATATTTTAATGATTCTAGTGATTGTGTTTCCATCATTTCCATGGTGTGATTCTTCCATCATCCATTAGAATCTGTTCTAGGTGGGAGGCCTATGCAGGAACGCAGTAAAAGACTGTCTGCAGAAAATTGTTTCAGCCAGGCCTATCCTTGTATCACAAACTCCTGAGGGTTCAATAAAGAAGTAGAAAGGCAACGAGGGGCTCAGGAGGAGCAATTTATGAGTTTAAAATGAGAACACTGGGTTTGCACCAGCTGTTTAAGTAGTGTCTGATCTGACATCTCTGAGTATGTGAGGATTCAGGATTGGCAGAGAAGCTCTAACTGAAGAAATGTAAAGACAGAAAAGGAAAATGTGCAGTAAATTGGGAGGAGAGAGCTGCAGATTGGTTTGGCATCATCTTCTACAGAACACAGAGAAGACCCTTTACTTTGTTCAGGTTCGGGTTTGATAGGGTGGAACAAGACTGCACTAGATGTCTGAGAAAAGCATGAAAAGCCTTCCTCAGCTCTTTTCATCCTCAGCAGAAAGGAGGGGTGAAGGATGAGCAAGAGAGATTTGACTCCAGCTCTGTGACTCACAGACCGCAGACGGACACTGGAAGCTCCGTGTCCTTGATAGTGATCGCCTTGGGCAGCTTCACCAGGACCTCGTACTTGGGCAGCACTAGATGGGAGAGAGAAAGCCTGATATGAGAAGAGTGATGGAGAGCTGTGTACTACACAGCAACCCAAACACAGAGCTGGGATCATCTTAATAGGAACCATTAGCTCTCTGTGGTCTGCAGTACAGCTTTGCAACCCCTTCCCTAGGTTTTCTCAGCCTTCACCACCTTTTTGGATTTAAAGGGAATTTGAGGAGGGTTGTAGCCCTTACCTTCCCTCATTTGCAGCACATGCTCATGGGATCCCATTGGCACAAGACAGCTGTATAGATCCCTTACATATGCCCATTCAGAAGGACACACTGGTCCTATGTGTTGTGTTCCATGTTTCACAATACATAATTTGCAACTAAGACTTGGAGTAGCACATTCACCACATGTGTCATTTACCACATTGAAATGGTTTGAATTATTGATACTCTTGGTCTGTTTCTTACTGCTCTGGAGATCCCAAGCTGCTGTTAGGGTCACTAACATGTAACATATGAAACTGTCCTGCATGTCCAGACAGTTCTAGGGAATCTAGCCACAGACTCTCAGGTCTGTATTTTCAAGTGGACGAGGCAGCAACAACGTCTGATATAAAGGGTGGCAAGGAAATGGTATATTTTGCTCCTGAGTGTTAAGTTATATCCCTCTTCCCATATTGCCTCTTGCAACCCTAAGCCCGCAACTACTCAAGCCCAGTACTGGACGGCAGCCTGTCATGGCCTGCTTGCAGGCTGTACACCTGAGGGCTTTTTCACAGTGCAAGGAAAGAAGAGTGGGGAGGGTGCACACCCAGACCCGAGAACTGGAAAGCAACCGTAGGTTATACAGTTTAGACATAAATTTGCTGCTAGGATGGGAGGTAGAGCTCAATGTTTCAACTCCAGGGCACATTTCCTCAAAAGGCTGTAAGAAAATTAGCAACAAGGAAGATTCATGGGAATAAGACTAAAGAACAAATAAAAGAAAACCGAGTTTAGTGTGAGGCTAAGAAAGGGACGTACATCTTTGATTTTGGGGGGCATTCAGGATGATCTTTGTGGGAGGAGGCATAGCCCATCTGTCATTATGGCAGGCCAAAGTGTATAACCTGGTTTCTGTTGAAATTATTCACCATGTTCATACTAGCCACCGTGCCTACTCTGAGTGAAATAGGCCAGCTCCCATGGACTGCAGTGACAGTCTTCTTTGGGTCTGCACCCTGTGTTTTCCAGAAACAGCAGGTTCTGAGCAACGGGCTGTGGTCATTCTGTCTCCATGTACAGCGGGTGGGAGCCCAGGAGCACGGAGCACAGCCTAGCAGCCTCCTCAGGCACACACAGCCTAGCCAGAGTACATGTCTACAAACTGGGAAGGTTCGTTACAGAACTAGGGGTTAGACTGCTCCCTGGGGCAGCACATTCCTCCTTACTCAGTCTCTGCTACCAGATTGTTTTCATCTGCTTGTAACATTTGTGGGGTGTTCTTCTTCAAACTGAAGTTTTCTACCAAACATATTTTCTAAGCTTTTGTAGAAACAAGGAAGAAGATGGAAAAGAGAGAGGACTACAAGTGGAGAAATGGAACTGATGCAGATGATGAGAGAGGCAAAACAGGGTCACCAAAATATTGTCATCTTTTATTCTGTATGTAGTGCTACTTGCAACAAGCTGCTGGACTGGAAAGCAACTAAAACAAAGTCAGCTGAAATTGGTGTCACAAGCCATGCACAGGAAGCCTGTCAGACCCTGTACTCCCGAGAGCACTATGAGCAAACACAATCTCAGGCAGGTTGCAGAGACACCTTAAAGTGAGCAACCATCTCTGATAGCACTTTCTGGGTCAGCCCCTCTGAACCCCATTGCCTATCTCTTCAGTCCCTCCCTTCTCCATGCCATTCCTAGGAAACCCCAAAGTCACAGTAAAAGGCACTGCTGTCAGTCCCACTTGCAGCCCATACCTTACCATATTCCTTCACTGTGAAGGAGTGCTTCACATAGGACGAGAAGCTCTTCTGCACGACTATTTTGTAGGTGCCTTGGATGGGCTCTGAGGTGAGAGGGAAGGAGAGCTGCGTAAGGCCGGTCTCTAGTTCCACCCCTTGCCATTGGTACACACGGTTTCTCTGGGGATCCTGCAGGTGAGGACAACTCAGAGTCACAAGGCAGTACAGAAGGCTCCCAGGGACAGAGCAGTGGAGCGCCCAGTATGTACACATCCTGGGTGGGAAATGCCTGGCTGTCATTATTCAGTAATCTGTGACGATCTGTGAGCATTTACGTGTCAATTCTGCAAAACAAGCATGCAAGAAATCTTTTTAACCCTGGAGGTCCTGTGTGATCTCCCCCTCAGCTCTACCTGCATGCTTATGAAGGATGGGGCCAGGAAGCTGGGGAGGACAGACTGGCAAGGCAACAAGATGAAGAGATGGACAGCAGGAGTGAGAGGAGCACAGGGAGAAAGGAGGGAAGTTTCAGTCTCCTTCACTTGCTATACAGCCTGCTAAAAGTGTCTTTTTCCATGCCTGGAACAGAGACTGAGTACCAGTGCATAACCTGGAATGTGACACCTGATCTATCTATAGGACTGAGAAATGTACCTGTGTAAGATTCCAAAGCTTGTGGTGGGGTGGGGGAGTGGGGACAGGAACAGAGGAAAGGATATCACATATATTTGCATCCAGCTGAGAGCTCTCTCTTCTTGTCTCCTCCTGCTCCTAATGGTGGACCTGAAATCTCAGCACTGCTACAGCTGAGCATTGCTCATTATGAACGGCCTGTCAATCGGCTGTGCTCCAAATTCATCCGCTCAGCCCCAAATGTCTTGTAGAAGTCACCGAACCAACACAGTGGTGCTGCGTAGTTTGATGCACCCGTTCCGGGCTCCTCAGCAGGATGGTTAATGTTTACAGTCTTTCATCTTCTGCCTGCTCTTTGCATTGTACCTTGGCTGTCACCAAAAGTCTATTTACTCTAGATAGGTATGTGACTGTGTGCATTTACTTCACTGAGATTTTATCTCAGGGCTTAGGGAAAAGGGGATGTGAATGACAACTCCCAGTTGGAGGTCACCAGTCAGGGGGCAGAACAGGGGGCCTTCATCCCAAGCAGCACCCCGGGCGGAAGGCACAGTCAGTAAAACATATTCCATGGCTCTGGCGAAATCCTCTTCGTGGTCATGTTTCAACTCTGCTGAAAAGCTCACCACTTACTGTGAGGGACACCACCCCACTTCCTTGGAAGAGGAATTCAAGAATATCAAGAGTATCATCTCATTGCAAGGGAAGTGACCTACTCTACAACCCCATGGGAAAGCATCAGCAGAAGGTAGTTCTGAGATGCTCTCCTCCACCTACTATCCCACACCACACACTCTCTCACTCTTCTTTCTCAAAATATTCACAGCCTGCCAGTGGCCCACCAGCTCTGCAGCTCTGTTTGCTAAGGACAAGAGAGAGTGACAGTACTCTGATGGGAGGGTAGAAAAGAGGAGCATAGCCTGTTTCTGGCCCACCTTCTGCCTCCTCTGTTATGACAATGCCCCCAGCTCTAGAGAGAGAGAGTGCAGAATGGAGACAGCAACCCCAAGCAGCAAGGAGCAATGACAGGACTGACTACGTAGGACCATAATCACACTAACCAACTGAACTTCTGTGCACACTAATTTCATCACTGTTTGTGCTGCTATCATGGCTTCAGGGTCTGTAGCTGGGTCCTTCCCATCAGTTTTCCACTAGAAGATGTCCCAGATAATAATTGTAAATTCTGGTTTCTCAGCTGAAAAAGTTAGTACTGAACCTTTGACAGAAGCATCCTTCCTATTAACTTTTGTCTGTCACTAAAGTTCAACCATTTTAAAAAAAGAGACAAAAAAGGGCATGCTTGAGGAGACAGGGGACTTCTACTTACATAATTTTGCTTCTTTAGCTTTGCTAGTTTGTTTAATGCTGTTTGTGGTTTCAACCACAGTTGGCAGACAGAAAATCTTAGTTCTGCTTGGGAAGAGGAATAAGCCATTCTGATATGACCGTCAGGCAAGTAGAATTCTGTTCACAGCATGGCTTGCACTAGTTAACTATTTCGTCCTACATCACTTTCCTCAATCAAAGACCCATTCTTGGAACTTATTTTGATGGCCAGCTACCCAGCCTTCCTTTACACAAAGGAAGAAGGTCGCACGTCCATGTTTCTTCCCTTGCACCTCAGCCTGAAAACACCACTGCTGGAGACTACTACCCCTATGCCTGCACATTCTGCTGAAATAATAGACATTTAGTTATCCACTCACCTGAACATAGACAAACGGAAACTGTGGGGAAAGAACAAAGGAAAATCAGAGTTAGAAATATTAGTTACATATGGATGGAAGTACTTTCCAAATTTGGACTGAAGGGTAGAAGAACAACCTTCTAAGAAGTCCTTTGGGTTCTTCCTTTTCTGTGCTTGCTCTGTTTCCTTAGTTCTTGATGCTTAAGGGAATCTCTTCTATAGTATTTTAGAGCCTCAACTTTTTGTCTTACCACAGTATGAAAATGTGATGAAGTAAGAGTTTTCAAAGAGCATGTCTCCATGAGGAACTGACTGCCAAATAAGCTAAATGGTAGACTTACACTCCTGACCAGTTCCTTAAAACCATGTCCTCATCATGCTGCTCTCTCTGCCTCTGAGCATGTGGTTAGTGCCTCTAAGCACTGTCAGAAACATCTGCACGTCTGTCACTTTCCATGGAAACCTGTCCCATCCATTTTTTTAAATAGTAAGAACTCTGCCTGCATGCTTAGCCACATACATTCCTTTGTAAGTCTGGCTTTAAACACCTACATCCCTTTGAAAAAGGGGATCTGTTTTTCTTTTTCTTAAGAGACAGGTGGAGTGTGTCCTCAGACAGGATATAGAATAGGTCAAGGATGGTGTGAGTAAGAAAGGATCATATACTTTAAAGGCTGTCTTCAGTGGTTCTGGATGATGCCAGTAATGGTGTTAATTGGGAATTAAGCCTTCCGGTTAACAACAAAGAAGTATGGCTCTACCTTCTCATTCAGCGGGTAGAAGTCTTTGTCCAGAGAGACGATCCGAAACAGAACTGAAGGGTGTAACGGAAAAGAAGGAAATTCCACTGTTAAAATTGTAGCCATTACCGGGAAACGTCAGTGTTTCAATAATTTATAACTCAGATTCATTCCACGGATCAACAGGCTCTGAACTGAGATCTCTAAGTTACGGAAGCAATTACTTCAGGCTCTTTCTCTGGCAGATGGTGAGAGGCCGATAAATTTAGAAGGATAATCAGGTCTTGCCTGAACTGAATTGTCCCTTGGGAGTGCCTGTCCTGCTTTGTTGATTCAGGTGCAGCCAAGGGAGACTATGCTTTGAAGTCACCCCAGATTCGTGCCTCTAGTTGAGGAGAATGAATCTGAGCCTGTGCCTACATCTGGCTGAGATGCTGTGCCTGGAGGATGGAGAATAGGAATGGGCAAGGTACCACATGCCTTAGATCTCAGCTGACAGAAATAAGATTCACTGAATGCTTTAACTCCTCTCCATGAAGAAGTCTGAAAACTTTAATAAAAGTATGGGTCTCTGGGGAATGAAGCCCGTAAGGTTTTCTGTTGTCAGAGTCAACACCAGCCCAATTCCCTGTACCTGTCTGTCCGGGCTTGTAGATGGGTTTGTCTGTCTGGACGAAGACCAAGCTCTCAGGATTCTTGACCAGCACCGACTTGCGGCTCGTGAACTGCAGTGTTGCCCCCTTCAACATCACAGTGAGAAATGCCACTGATGTGCTATTGGATTTTGGAAGCTAAGGAAAATGAAGAGGATAACTGCTTTACTGATTCAGCACATTGCACCGAGCCTTCGAAGGACAGAGTATTAGCTAGGTCTGAAAGTTTCCTAAAGTGACATCAAAGACTCAGTGCTGGAAGCAAGAGAAAAACATGATTTTCTGACGCGAACTTGGAGGGCTTGTCTCCTCTGTCTCAAGAAAATTTTCTTTTTCCTTCAGGAATTGTTGCAATGATAGACCTCCATTTCCCTGAGTTTTCTCCATGCTGCTTCTTCCTCTCCTTACAATACTGGAAGTCTCTTCCCTTCCTTCATTTATATACTTTCCTTACAGAAACATTGAATCTGATTTTGTTCTATCCTATGATTTATCAAAATGGAAATCAATCCAGATTCATTATTTAGGGGGTGGGACTGGTTGCTTACATTACTGATCAACGAGCCTTCTGCAGTAAACAGTCGTGAATAAGCTCCAGAAGCAGACAAATGACCTCATGGACCTCACTGTCTTTAACCATTCCCCAGCTTCTACAGTTCTTATTCTACTTCCCTATTTTTCCTCTGAGGCTTACACCAATCAAACAAACATGGGGTGTGTTCTGTCAGTCAAAGTTCTAGGATGAAGGATCCCAAAAGAGTTGTCTAAGCCCTGCATGCACACAAATATCATGTGGGACACAGAATTTTATAATGGTGGAAAATTATTCCTCATAAGGCTGCCACAGTCAATTTTCCACATTAAATTCTTTTTTTTGTTTGGCTTAGCTTAGAATTCTCTGATTGCAATGTGTCTTTTTTCTCATTTCTGAACTCTTTAGATCTACTGCGTGACGTCAGTAAACACAAGGGACCAGCCCACGCAGATGAGATACTCACAGAGAAAGGGATGCAGGTGAACACGTCCTTCTCTGACACCAC
>Ga0065711_1034486_pt1 | contig 23686 bp, 14 predicted proteins | sample Hoacrofraction12_FD_59098 | JGI IMG/M metagenome (GOLD analysis project Ga0065711, IMG submission 59098) | Hoatzin crop microbial communities from Cojedes, Venezuela - Epithelial fraction 12 v2 (version 2) | ecosystem: Host-associated > Birds > Digestive system > Esophagus > Crop | place...
GGGGGGGGGGGGGAAGAAGATTGGGGGAACAACATTCCTTTCACTCATGACATCCAGTTGCTCACAGGACAACAAAGCGGTGCCTCCAGATTGGCGTGTAGGATTAGGCTTTGCTCATACACACTGAACTATCTGATTACTGCCAATGGGATTACTTGTGTGAATAAGGCAAGCAGGATTTGACCTTAATATTTCATTTCAGGGCCAGGCAAATGCGACAGAAACGGTGAGAAAGCAAACCATTGCCTTGCCAAATATCTTTGATAACCACCAAAGTAAACATTCACCATATGATTTTCATATTAAGTGTTTTTGAAAAATCCTCCCCTTGTATAAATGTTTTGTAGCAAATGTTATATACCTTCATACTTATATGGCAAATGGAGAATTTAAATAATGTATGTACCGGCCACTTCATATGTATACTTTGTACTTAATACTATCGGCAAACTGTCCATTGAGCAGATTAAGATATGATTTAATTAAATATTAAGTTAAAACGTTAAATTAAATTTTTAAAAGCATATAGGAATGTTTTCTTCTTTTTATTTTCTCTTTCCTGTTAAAGTGAGGAGATTTAAGTGACCTTAAATTATTAGGGAATTCCATGCAGTTTTCAGCACACATTCTCTGAACTAGTATGCAGTTTTGGGGAGGTAAAAACCATGGATAGCTTTTGTGGGCAAAGCATGGCAGATTCCCTCTCACGCTTTTAGCAGACTCTTTTCACAATGTGATCTGCCTTATTTTAGCAGTACTTTACGATAGCCGCCTCAATTGCCTGCTGCATGTGTTTCTTTTCAGACACCAGGGTTAGAGGATGGTTCCTTCTGGACTCTTACCTTCCCACATTTTTCCTTACGGGAGCATACCTACTCTGCATATGGCTGGGCAACAAGTTCATGAAGGACAGACCTCCTCTCTCTCTCAGGGCTCACCTCATTGTATATAACCTTGGGATTACACTGCTCTCCTTATACATGCTCATAGAGGTAAGTGCTCTTCAATGCAGTGTGGCTGAGAAAGGTAAGCAACATACAGTTTTTAGCAGAAATATCTTAGCGATAGATAGCTTTGCTAGGAAATTTGACATCAACAACAAAGTAATTTTAAAATAAGAAAAGCCCCTCAGTAATTGGACAGTGAGTTATAGAGTACCTTCTCAGCTTAGATCTCTGCATGTTTTAGCGGTCCTTTCTGAGCTCAGATACACTTTCTTTGAGCCCACGCCTGGAGACAGCTGGCTGCTACTAGGACAGTGTCTACAAGCGTGAATTTGAATCTGCAGCAGTCGCTCAGCTCAAACATGCCTACATCTCATTCTTCAGCACCTGTGAATATGCCCATGGATTGGGTTTTAATCATATGACTGTCTATGGAATGATTTTTGTATGTACAAATTCCCATGCTTAAATGTGAACAGATTTATAGATGAGAAGTACTGATTTATTTAAGGTATTGGCAATTCAATGTCATTTTTCTGCTCTCCTGACTAAGAAGCTTTTGTCATATAGTCATACCGTAAGACACAGATGTTAAAAACCTGCCACTTCAGCCAAAAGCAAGTGCTGTGGGACTTGTGGGCTGAATATGGTCACACAGGTTATTTCCCAAGTACTTATCAGGAAGGAACATGCTCACCAAAATCAGGATCCATTCAGAACCAGAAGAGAGGTTTGAATGCATCTGACGATTTTGCAGCAGCAGAGGACACAAACAGTGCTCCTCAGCAAAAATATGTGTGTTTTCACCTCCCCAGTGGGGAGCAGAAGCCACAAGCCACTATTTTGATATTATTTGGGAGCTCCCCATTCTCAGCCTTGTGGTAATTGAGGTACTTTTAATATTGAAGTGTTAACATTCATCAGTTGCGGCCCTAAAAAGCAAACACTAGAAGAACGCCACAAAACATTTTCTGACTTGGCTTAAGTGACCGGGCATGAGAAGCCCTAGCTGAAGGATGTGTTTGATTTTGTGGTGTGGCCTGTGGAGGTGTGAGCTGACATCGCTGCCTTGCCCACACAGCCTTGCAGCATTTCTTGCTCCCTGGGCTCCCGGCAGCAGTTTCCACGAGAAAAACAAGGACTGACTGTTCTGTCAGCTGGACAAGAAACTTCGCAGAAGCCAAACAGGACCGCAAAGACTTCAGGTTTTAAAATAATTTCAGCTAAACACCAGGTGACTGGCCTGGTCAAAAGGCTGAACAGCAGTGTAGGTTTGTGCCTTTGTGCAAAGGACCAGTTGTGCTACACAGAGCTCCGTCACAGTCAAAGCTCCAGCTGGATTCAGCGGTTGCTGTGGGTGCCTGAGAGTACAGGATCGGGCCCAGAGCAAAGGCAAAACCAGCACAGTTGCTGGAAGGTTTGATGACTCCATACTGAATGTCCTCCAGAATTTAAATCAGCACTTTGATGTTTAAATCCCCATTCTGCTTGAAGGTGTACAGATAACTGTCTTCAGTAGCAGGGCTCAGCAAAAAGGATTGACTGAACAGAAAACAAAAATACTTCTCCCTTCCCATTGCAGGCTGATTTGGCCTGCCACAAGTAAATGAATGAACAAAGAATTTTAGCAGGTCTCACTTACATGAATGAAGCAAATTTTTTTGCCACCTTCACATCCTTGTAGGGATGGCGTTGAGCCAGCTCTCATTCAGCCGCCTCACTGCACTCTCCTTCCCGAGGCTAACCTTGCTACAGACCATCGTTGAGTGCATTAGTCCTCGGATTAGTCCCTTTAGACCTTGATTCTGTATCTGGAGGCTGCTGCTCTAGGCCCCCCACACTGCAGCGGGGCATGACTGGCAGTGGCTTGTAGCTCCGCATTCTGCATTTTTCAGGAACCTGGGGGATGTCGCGAATGATCTGCACTGCTGGCTGTTTTACTGCAGGTTTCACTCTTGGCTCTGGACTGTCAGCCAGGCTGGTTTTACTCTGTACAAAACACTCTTCCGTAATAGTGACTCTGTATTTTTTCTGTAGTCTACTTTCCTGGTTGCTATCACAGCTCCTCCTCTCCTGTAAAGGAGCAGAATGGAAATTAAGACTTGCAGATCTGCTTGAGGTAGCTTGCACATCCCTGCTGAAGGAAAACAGGCAAATGGGAGAGCAGAAGTCATCTTCAGTACTGAATGAAGTTACGGTGACTCAACATTTCAAAACATCTTATTTCCAAAGCTTCTCTCTGGCCCTTATTCTCTCTGTCTTTTATGGATGCTAAGCTCTTTCAGGCAAGAGTTACCTATATTTAGAGCATTCTGCACAGCAGTTTCTTATATAAACACAGTTGATCCCTCCAGCGAGTATGATTCAGGATTAATTCCTAGTTAGACACATCTATAAGAGTTGTCTTATTCCTCCATTCTCTCACAACACCTGAACCCCTCTGGTCTCTGTAACAGGGATAAATCACAACAGAATAGGCTCTATATGAAAGATAAACCACAAAACAAACAAACAAACAAAAACCCAAAAACCCCAAATAGTTATTGTCATTGTTGTTCTTATCCCTTCTTGGTTTAGTTTATAAGATGCCACACATCTTTTCTTGTGATAGCTCTAGAACGGAGTGGGTGCTTCTTAGATATTCAAAAGGAAAATATCTCATTCAAAAGAAAGGGTGTATGTCCAAATGCAGACTGCCCAACACGATAGCTTTAGTGAGAAACGTGGTAAGCCAGCTGATGGGGATACCCATGCTGCAGTTCTTCACCTCCTCACTTTCATCTCCTGACCTAGTTTAGCTGTCCCTTGACTACAGTTGATTTGTACAACCTCAAGGCAAGAAGACAAAGGTTGTAGTAAGAAGTCATAACAAAAGGGCTGTTTTCAAATCTCCAAGGGCAGATTCTTCTTCTGAGCCAGAGGTCCACACACTACACCATGGGCATGAAGTATCTGGGTGCTGATTTTAACTCCATGAGCTTTGAGGTTAACCAATCCCCAAAGTACTTGGAGGAACAGCTCCAGGACAACTCTAGGATGTGCCATTAGCATAAGGTCAGATACCCCTACCATCCCTGAAGGACAAGGTCGAAATAAAAACAGCTCTGTCCAGCTGCCCTCATCCTACTGAAATGTCTCAAAATGTTTGTATCAAGAAAGAGTCAGGTGCCTTTGAAGGCCTCCCAGAAGGGCGGTTTATTAGACTTTAATTCAGACTTCTGAGTTAGGCAAATGGATTTTCTTGAAGTCGTCAAAGGCACTTACCTCTCCCCACTGAATATAACGGAGAAGTGGGGCACTTGGTTTTGGAGCATGGCTTTTTCAAGTACCTGAGGCTTAGACACAAGTCCTGTGCTTAAATTAGGCAGGGTGCAGGTGCACCGCTGAGGGGCCAGGAGACAATTCCCTCCACCCTTGCCACTACAAGAGGACCCTGCATCAGAAGTTTGTTATTGGTTGTGTACACTTCTGGACCATTAAGCATTTGTAGACCCAGACAAAGTATACTAATACAACAATTTCTAGAAATATTGCCAAAATTCTGTATAAAGAAAATCAACCACCACCTTCTTATTTTAATAAAACCCAAAACTTTTAGCAATTTCACTGAAGAAAAATATGCCTTTCCTCTACACTAACCTCTGCCTAAGATCCTAAAATCACCAGCTATGAGCAGAAAGCCAGCTTACAGTGAAAAGCAAGCAAGTCTTTGCATATACGAAAATTAATTCATGTGCAAGTCAACTCACAAACCACAGTCCAGAGATGCAGTCTGAGGTGCCAGAGGCCAAGATCAGATTTTGAAGTTTGCCACAGGATAAAACTGTCACAACTCCAATGATAAATAAAAACTAGAAGCAAAGGAGACCAATGCTGATCTCTGAATTGTGAAATTGCTCAGGTGACAATACTGTTCCTCATTAAAAGGAAAAGACATAATCTCTACCATGGTCTTAGCCTGCTTTCCCTAGCAGTGTCATCTCCGCCCTATTTATATCTCAGCCAGTCATCAAGCTCTCATCCAAGTCCTTTTGGTGATCAGGCACTGAGAAAACCAGGACGCTGGCACCATCTGGGTCAGATTAAGAAGGAGATCTAGATATATGTATCATTAGCACAGGTGGCGTGATGTCTCAAGCTGCTTGTATCCCTAGGTAGCTTCACAAACTTACTACAAATCTGTAGGATTTGTAAGCAATCAACCACATCCATGTGGGGAAGTAGGACTTGCACGTGAGGACCCCTTGATTCAGAGCAAAGGGAAAAAGGCAGAACTGCACAAGTATTGCAAGCCCAATGCATTGACATTTTTAGTGAAACCAGAAGAAAAGTCTTTTACCTTACAGGATTAAAAAAAAAAAAAACAAAAAAAAAAAACAAACCACCAAAAGAGTAAATTACCTTCACTTTACCTGTTCCTAGCAGCTGAAAATTCACCCCACACTAAGTCCCATTTCTGAATTATACTCATGATGTGCAGATCCACAGGTGCCAAGACAATGTGAGGATTCCCAGGAGTACCAGAATTGCCTTCTCTGTATCCTCTGGTAGCAGGAAAGGTCAGAAGCACAATTCTGGCATGATCAGGGCCACCAGCCACTGTTTTTAGCCCTATACATTGCAACTGGGATTACATCTCACAAATTACTAGAAAGCCTGATATAATGCATGAATTTAGGATAACAGTGGGCAAAATGAAAGGAACCCATCAAAAATAGAAGGAGCACTTAATCTCTGTTTTATTCCATCATTATAATGGTTGACATCAGAAAGATTTGCCTCCTAACTGTGCAAGTGTTAAAAAGATAGAGTTTGAGTAGCAGAAGGTCTAAGTAAAGTTTTAACAGTGCAGGTGATGAGGAAAGGTAAAAAAGACATAGGTCCTAGCTGATTTGAGCTGTCCTGGAATTTTACTATGGAAATCCAACTTCAACACAATGATTTATTATTTTGTTTTAAGATTGCAATAAATAATTGTTTACTCCTTCACTAATTGTTCAGAAGTTAAAGAATATAAATTTAGCAGAGAAGTAAGGAATTATTCTAGATCCATAAGGACTGGTGCTTGAGGTGGAGGCTTGCTTTGAACTGATTCTTTAATTAGGACACAAAGACTGTATTAACCTTGGGGGAACAAGAGGAGAAGAACAAAGCAAGAAACCAGAAGAGATCAGGTGCACTTTTCTATCGTTTGGAAGAAGGGAAAAGTGAGGGAAAAAAAAATAGACAGGAAAATGTCACTGAGCGTGCAAAGCAGTAAAAGTTAAAGCAAAAAGGAACATGCTTAAAAAAGCTGTTAAGAACTTTGTCTGAATAGAGTTAAATTCCCAGGTGTTCTTCTATCCTAATCAAATCATTTGTTTGGAGAGCTGAGGAGCTGACTTTTCTGTCCTTGCCTGCAGTATTCTAGCTGGACACGTTGTCCTCACTTCTCAGTTTTCATTCTCTGAGTTCTCCATGTCTTTGCTACTGACCTTTCCGATCTCTGCATTTGGGTAGGACATCTAGCCTGTTCATCAAAAAGGCAGTGCTCTGGATCTCACCTACACATTCAGATAGAATTCAGTAGAACTTTATTGGAAATCAAGAATAAAAATTCATATGATGAGGTTTTTCACATGTGCAAAACTTCTGATGCCATCACTAGTACCACAAAGTAACATATGGGAGCTATTCAGAATAGGAGATGTAATCAAAAATTCTTGGAAAATAAGCCTAGAAGTGATTTCTTTTAGCCTGTTCCACTATCCCAGACAACAGGAACACACAAAGGAATTATCATTGATAACTAATTTCAAGTCCTTTTGAAGTCATTAGTTCACTAATCCTTCTAGCAGCCTCCTGTTTACTTAGGGGGTATTAAATAGAACTGGCTAGGAGTTTTTCAGCAACATGGCTTTTCATTTGAAAGAGCTTTTGTTGACAAAAAAAAATTCAGACATTTATCAAAACTGTTTGGGAAGGGACTCTTATTTTTGTTACTCTGTTACGAACTTTCTGACCTCAAAAGAAGAAGAAAGCATGGGACCACTTACTTCCTCTGCTGTGGAATAACCAGCATCCTTCTAGTTAGGATGCTTCAGCAGGATGAGAGATCCAACAAGGAGTCCACCTGCACATATTGCAGGTCAGGATAGCAAACCCCAGTTGGTATGTTACAGAACTAGCCGATCTTTTAGTGGGATGCCATGGATGCAATTACTGGACCTCTAACTAGACCCATGGGGAGATGGAGACCCTCACCAAGGAGCAACCCAAAGCATGCTCTTTACGTTTCTGTCTCCATGAAAAATATCTCAACCACATAAAAGAGGGACAACAAAATATATTAATTGTGAAAAATCTTGTGGGTATTTCTTGTTCAGCACCTGTTGCTTGTTTGGCACAACACCACTACTAAGTTGTTACATTTGGGGAAACTGAGGCACTGACCAAGTGGCAGGGCTGGGACTAGGCTCCTGGAATCCCCCGGTCCTGGTCTGAACAATTTAAGCCATGCTGCTTCCCTATGGGGCTCATGGTCTTGCCAGATTACAGCTTATTTGATTTTAAAGACACAAGAGCAGCAATCTGGAAACGCAGGCTGTTCTGCATCTCAGCAATCCATCTAAAATCTGGGATTATACCACAATTCTTGGAGGCTCATCTAAAAATAGGCAATCTATACGAGAGATATTCTTCAACAAATGCTATTCACAGATAATTTTACAATTGAACATCCTATCCAGAAAACCTGCCTGAAAGCATTCTAGGTATTGTTTAATACTGAGTTAAAGATATATAAAAGATGATTAATGGTACCTTCCCTCTATTCATCTACTAATTATGTAAAAGCGCAATGGCCTCAGTAGTGTTGCTGCATGCCTTCACCCCAACGTCTTGGGGACAGGAAGACAACTCAGATGTTTCATGCTTGTGGAACTGAGCCACGTTACAGTCAAGGAGCCAATTTCTCCATTCAAACACTAAAAAAGAGAAGTCAGGTAAAATGATGAATGTCTGGCCTCTGATTTAGACACGGATCATCTTTGGAGGCATTTCATCCTAAAATTCACTTAAAATAAAAGATGCAAAGAAAACAAAGTCATTCCTCTTTTCTTCCCAAGACACTGTCCTGAGTGTTGGCTTAGACTCCTTTTCCTTGGGATGTGGTCAGCAGATAACTGCTTTTCGACTGTTTTGTCCAAGTCTATAGACCCAGGGAGGAGCTACTATTCACAGGGACTAACAAAAATCTCCCCCTACAGGCAAAGGAAATAGGTGATTGACAGCACTGCAAGTTAGACCCTTCTTTCAACTACAAAGATAGATTAGTCTCCTTAATTTAGCAGGACCTCTGTTGCTGGAGAACAGTGGTCAGATCGAGCTGTTTTGATTGGCCTGAGGGCTGGAGTCCCAGAGGAAACCCGGTGAAATATCACATACATAATAATGTCAAGAGGTTTCTTTCTTCATTTTTTTCCCATAAAGACTCTAGTGCTCATCCTCCCGCTCTGAACTTTTGAGAAGAATTTCAATTATTTGAATACTAACTAGTTTTTGGCTTCCCCTTCAGAACTGTTTTCAGATAGACAGGCAATATACCAGATAGACTATTTCAGTTGGAAGGTACCTAGAACAATCATCTAGTCCAACTGCCTGACCAATTCAGGGCTGACCAAAAATTAAAGCGTGTTGTTAAGGGCATTGTCCAGATCCCCCTTAAACATTGACAGGCCTGGGACACCAACAAGCTCTCTAGGTACCCTGTTCCAGTGTTTGACCACCCTCTCGGTAAAGAAATGCTTCTTCATGTCCAGTCTAAACCTCCCCTGACGTAGCTTTGAACCATTCCCACGCATCCTGTCACTGGATCCCAGGGAGATCAGCATCTCCCTCTCCACTTCGCTTCCTCAGGAAGCTGGAGAGAGCAACGCGGTCACCCCTTAGCCTCCTTCTCTCCAAGCTAGACAAGCCCAAAGTCGTTAGCTGCTCCTCATAGGACATGCCTTCCAGCCCAGTCACCAGCTTTGTTGCCCTCCTCTGGACACATTCAAGGACCCTCAGATCCTTCTAAAATTGTGGGGCCCAGAATGTCACACAGTACTTAAGGTGAGGCCGCACCAATGCTAAACACAGCGGGATATCCCCTCTTTTGACCGGCTGGCTGTGCTGTGTTGGACGCACCCCAGGACGCCGTTGCGCTCCTGGCTGCCAGGCCTGCTGCCGGCCGGCACCCCCAGTTCCCTTTCGGCAGGGCTGCTCTCCAGCCGCTCCTCCCCCAGTTTATACTTGTGCCCAGCATTACTCTGTCCTAGGTGCAGAATCTGACATTTTGACTTGTTAAATTTAATACCATTAATCATAGCCCAATGGTCCAATCTATCTAGATCCCTCTGCAAGACCTCCTATCGCTCAAGTGAGTCAACAGCACATCCCAGTTTGGTATCATCAGCAAACTTCCCAATGGTGCATTCAATGTCTGCTTTCAGATCATTGATAAATACATTGAACAGAACTAGCCCTAGAATTGAACCCTGAGGAGCACCACTGATGACAAGTCACCAGCCAGATGTAGCCAGGTGGCTGGTGCCTCACCCTCTGTCTTTCTCCTGCCCCAGGATAAGGTGGAATACCTTGTTGCTTCCAGGCATTTGCTCTCTGAGAAAGCCCAACATGCACAGAGCTTTTTCTACAACTCAAAGGTCACGGAGAAACCACGGTGTATAGAAATAGGAATGTCCATTCAGAAAATCATGTTGCTTTCCTTTCTAGCCTACCTGTAGCGGAACAGATACAGCAACAAGCTGCAGCTGTGACATTTTTGAGGCTGAAAGCTTGAAATGAGCAGGGCACAGGCCCCCGGGTCTGGGCTTTTGGTGCTTAGTCTGCTACTCTGCAAGGTAAGAGGCTTCAGCATCATCTTCTGGCACCTGCTGCTCCCCACCCATCCCCGCTGAGATTTCATACAGAGGAACCAGCTTTCATTCTTGAACAATGTGATTCACTGTTTTAAAAAAAAAAAGGCATTAGTTGGACTGCTGCAGCAAAGCAACTGTTGTGAATCCTCATGCTGTTTATACTTGAGTAGATAAGTAACAGTCATTTATTGATGTAAAAACTGGAATCTACTGGTGTAAAGGACAACATTAGAGGCAATCTACTGTTGTTAAGAACAACATTAGAGCAACAGCAAAATATGGAAACTCTACTAATTAACAGGATGTTGCTACTTAGCAGAAATTTCTCACAAAACAGAACCTTCGTCTAAGAGTCCTGTTTTTCCAAATAGCTTCAGACAATGCATGTGTTAATATTATTTGCAAGGTAGACTGCCAAGAATGCAAAGCGTTCAGGGAATTGTTTTCTAGAGAGAGAATTTGTATTTTGAAAGAGAGAGGGGATTTCTCACCTCTTTCACACATCCTGCACTTGCAGCATCTCTGCATGATTAATAACACCATCAGCTCTGCACAGTTGGGAGAGTGCTCAGCATGTGAAAGGGAACGTAACTGAAACAGTACGAGTAGCATATGAATTTGGTATCAGAGAAAAAGAGATGTAGTGACTGAACACCTTGTGTCAAGGTACCAGCTTTTTCCATATCTTCCAAATATGCAGCTGGCTCATTTGGTACCATGGGGTAAGCTGCTTACCTTCCACATCACTGATAACCAACATGGAAATCATGGCCTCGGATTACCAGGATCCCAAATACATACTCGCTGCCTTCCAAGTTTCCCTGCTAATTTTTTATTAGGAAGTTAGCCAGAAATCTTGAAAATCAGCTTGCAGGTAGAGCAGTCAAAACTCCAAGCGGATTCTCCTCTTTTCCCTAAAGGAGACCCAGCAGTTTGAAAGGCACCTGCAACAGAGAATAGAAAAGTTAAGCTGACATGAAAGAGCAAGATTAAGACAGTCAAAACAGATCTTCACTCTAAGCTGCTGGCTCTTGAAACAGACACACATCAGAGGGAACTCTCCTGCCGAGTCAAATGACTGGCGAATAGGCACACAGTATGATCTACAGAATCTGGCGTTATACAGAATCATCGAAGAACAAACAAAAGGAATTAAAAGAAAACCCTGCAGTCAGAGAGAGTGGTATTTCTACTCCAAAATTTGCTCTCCATTTGCACGCTGACAAGTTGTGATGAGTTGCAGTTTTCTCAAATACCAGGTCAAACATTTGTGATATGGAAAAGAAATATTTTTTAATTTTATTTCTGAGCCTTTAAGGGTTTTCTCATCTCATTTTCCAACATGATAGCTATGAATGGAATACTTGAAAAAAGTCTTGAGATAGGACCAAGCAGGCCAGTTCAGCACCAGCAGGAAAGTTTCCTAACCTTTAACACACAAGAAAACAACACACAAAAGAGATTTCTGAAAATCAGTCTACTATAATCACACAAATCACATTTGTAAAACAGACTAATCAAAAGATTTCAAATACTAAAATTTTCTAGTAAATTTCTGTGAACCAGCGTTTCACCTACTATAGCAGAAAATTTTATGAGGTTAGGGATCTTCAGCAGAGCAAAAAAGTGAGTTAGTTGTTGAAAGAAGAGAAAAAGAGGTTGAAAAAGTAAAGTGATTTTGCAATTGGAACCTGAAAAAAGCAAATTCCCAAAGACACATTAAAAGAGAAATGAACAAATTTGACCAGCTTAAGCACAGGAAAGGTATGAATTTACAGATATAGAATGCAATAGAATCAATTAGGTGAAATTGTTTTAATTAGTCTTGGAAAAAATGTTAAAAACTGCATACCTCATCAGGTAAAATTGTTTAAGAGTTTTACATAAAAAAATGTTATAGTCATATTATAGAACTAAGTTGCAAAACATTGTGTAAAGTACGAATACAACAAAACGCAACCTTTCTCTCTTAACAAAGCAACAGAGTCCATTTGCAATGCCAATTTTTAGTTCCTCAGCACAACTGGGAGAAAGGGTCCTCCTTAGTTTATGACATTGCCTTGCACAAGAATGGAAAAGCGGTCACCTCTTCGCCTTGAGGTTTCATGAGTCATGATTTCAACTCCCTGCAATCACAAGGGCTAGAGGTGATCCCACTGTCACTGCTTCCCACCTATAAAGCCAATGAGGGCTTTGTTACAGTTGACTGAGAAAAATAAAACAGCAAGAGACAATTTTATTTACTTCCTGCTCCTGTAAGTAGAACTGGGAGCAGAGGTTTTTGCAGAGCTGTTAAAGCTCTTGTTTGAGGCCGTGCCTTACCAAAGCTCCCAGATGTCAGCACTGCAGCCTGCTGGCACCCAGGATGCTGCCTCCAGATGAGCTCCTGATACTCCAGCACTGTTTGACCACACTGCCTGCAGCCAAGAACAAGATGACAGTTCCACATTTCCCAAGAAACAGGGCAGAGTTCAGAGCAAATCTTCAACAACAGCCTGCCAATGATGCTGCACCTGCCTATTCTAAAGGTCTCAGTTTGGGGGTCACTCAGCCACCTCTCATCTGGAGACAAAATCCAAGGCAGGAGAGTGCACAAAGGTGGCACTGAGAGGAGCTACCTAGAAAAGCAACCATGCTGTAATGTCTCCCCATCCCTCGTGAAGCTGCTACCTATTGCCAGGTACAGTGCAGGCACAGATCTGGGGACCAAGGACATGCCACAGGAGGGACAACCGGGGAACTGCGTGCTCTCTGCCTCCTACTCGGAGAGCAAAAATGACCCCTTTTCCATTCAGCTGCTTTTTTAAAGATTGTAGTGAAATGAAGTGGCATAATATGCTTCTCTCAAAGAGTTTTAACTCCCTTCTCATCAGCACCTCTGCAAGTTAAGTTCCTTGAAGAGATGCAACCCATACCTCCCCTTCCTACAGTGGAAAAAGGAGAGGAACCCACGCGTCCCAGACCTGCACGCTTACAGGCACAACACGCAAGCAGAGGCCAGCTTGGCAAGACAAATTTTAATCTCAGCTGCACTGAGCATTTGTATGAGGATCTCTAGTAGGGATTTTGTTGTTTCCCCTGTTTCTAGAAGGGGTTTGTTTCAGCTGTTACATAGCAGTTACCTGTTAAACACTCATTTATTGTCTTTTCACCTCTGTCTGCACTCTATGGGTTATTCTGGCCACATACACCAGCTATGTTGGCATTATGTAGGAACAATCACAGAATTGCAATTCAGAGGAAAAATAATAGAAGACCCTGAGTTTCCAGGTTTTAATGTGAATTTATAATAAGCGTTATGGGCTACGTAATGCCAGAGTTGAAAGCAAACCACTTCTCACAGCATCTTGCAATGCCGCTTACAGCCTAACACTTTGATGTATTTCTCCACTATCACTCACTGCATCCTCTGTAGAGGCAACAGACCACAGAATGTGAATTGCTCAGTTTGGCCCCAAAGCCCGCTTTTCATACATGCAAGAATAAGCAAAGACCTTTAAAAAAAACCAAAACAAACACACACACAAAAAAACCAATGGACTCTACGTAGCCTTTAGACAACAGATTATGCTTCCTATTCTAAATGAGCTGCTGAATGCTTTAGGTGGTCAATACCATAAAAATATTCCACATCAAAAGCCATCATATGGCTTTCTAGAAACCTTCTGCTTCATCAGTGTGGTAGCCTGACATTTCATTGCTTTATCTGCTTCCCAGTATGACACGTGCTAAATCCAAGAAATTGCTTGTGTGTCTATTCCTGTCTCCATTCAGCACTATGCCCGCTCTCCTCTACTTCCTCCTCCAGTGGAGGATAAAGAGACAGGTGTAGGGCCTTAGGAAATACTTCTTCCATTGTGCTGCTTCAGATCTGCCTTCAGTTTGCTTGCTTGGCATCAAGGAATTTTTCTCAAGGACAGTTTTGCTGAAGTAGCTATGTTAAGCTCTGTTTGTAGTGCTTCAGGACAAAGACACAATATTCAAGCATGAGCTTTGGAGTGACGATCACTGCATTAAGTAACAAGAGATTTTAATGGATGCCCTGAAGGCTCTAAAGCCAGAGAAATGTAAAAGGTATACCATTTCAGTGTGTATCTCCGACACAACCTGATGCCTTTTCCACTTCAAAGCAGACGATATTAGCAAGTTGTCTGGTTTAAGAGCATCAGTTTATGGACGGAGTGAGAACCTACCATACTTTCTTGCTGCTTCTTTCAGTAAACACAGAACAGCTGCAGGGATAAAAAAACTGCTACGTCTGTTCATGAGCATAGTTGCTGTGCTTTCTATTCCAGCTCATCCTTGCCACATGGGAAGGAGGCTACAACTTGCAGTGCCAGAACCTCCACAGCGCAGGGGAGGCCGACGTCCGGGTAAGACGCAGCAGCAGCTCAGCCCCCAACATCTGCAGCAGTCCTTCCTTCCTTCTTCCCTTCCGCAGCAGTCCTTCCTTCCTTCCTTCCTCCCCTCTGTGGCAGTCCTTCTTTCCTTCCTTCCTCCCCTCTGCGTCCTCGGTGCAACGCTTCTGCCTTCATGGCAGTTATAAAGATGTTACTGACGACATCTTTAATATGAGGGCTTTAATGGCATCCTTGCCATAGAAAGCATGACAAGAGAGTATTTTGAAAAGCCATACACCAAGATCTGTGATCAGCACAGTGTTGCCTGACTATTAAAACAGAGAATGCGATCATTTAAGAAATTGGGAGAAAAATCAATCAACTAAAATGTAAGACTTGTTGGGCTTTAGCTAGAAACTGATTTAAACCCAACTCTGAACGTTGGAAAAGTGCAGAGACATTGTGCTGGCTTGGCTTATCTCTAGTTTCAACCCTTATTTCTGCATCACAGCAATTCCATGTATTAACTCTCTGTCATTGCCTACTTCAGGCTTGCTTTCCAGATAATTTTAGAGCTGAAGGTCAGAAAGATTAGTTAAAACTTATATCAGTTCCCTCAATCCTCAAAATTCGTCTGTGTTTTGGCAAGAAAAAAGCCAGTTAAATACCTTTCCCATCAACAAGGTATTTTCCCTTTTCTGTTTTAACTGTCTGGAACTGTCCTGGAACATATCCTGAGCTCTGGCTCTAGAGGAGGGTCTGTTCCACTGTGTTGAGTGTCAAAGTTGGACTATTTAAAAACAAGAAGCTGCCAGCAAAATCTGTTCAGTGCCAAGAAAGTAGAAGTGGTAGCACCTTTAAAGAAAAAAAACCCACACACAACAGTATCTTTGATGAAAAAAAAAATAGAATGATTAGAAATCCTCCCTCAAAGGTTATATTTCTTAAATTATGTCTAGATAATTATATATTTATACAATCACAGAAGAAATTATGCATTTTTTCTAAACTGCCTCATTCAAAAGGGCAATAAAATTGAAGCAAGAGCCTGTGCTCCTCCTTCAATAGGATATTGGTGCCTTTTGGAAAGTTGCATGCCTAGGGACTGATGAAGTACAGCAATATTTAAGCCCTTTTATGGACAGATATTTATCTCCTGCTCCTTTGTTCTTGCTTGTACAGGTAGCCAAGGTGCTGTGGTGGTATTATTTTTCCAAAGTAATTGAATTCATGGACACTATCTTCTTTGTACTGAGAAAGAAAAGGAACCAGATCACCTTCCTTCACGTGTATCACCATGCCACTATGTTTAACATTTGGTGGTGTGTTCTGAACTGGATACCCTGTGGGCAGAGTAAGTCTGTGTTGGCTTCGCCACCTGGGGTAGAAGTCACCTGTTGTGGGGGAGAATCACATCACCACACAAAGCAGTTGTGTCACTGTGCTATATGATAGCACCTTTAAGATTCGTAGCCTTCCAGAACTGCTGAACACCTGCAGACCGCAGTAAAATTAAATGCATGATTATAAGTTCAGGGCAAAAAAAAAAAAAACATAATCTGAGTGTTAGGCCCAAGATTTTCCACTTAGCTGCCGCAACCCCTCATATTTACTTCTCTTTGAACCACTTTTAGGCAGGATAACACTGCTGAGTAGCGCACAAGAGTGATCACATACAAGACCTACTCCAAAAGCAGATGTAGGAGGAAATTATGACCCTGGTAAAGTCAGTGTCAATCACGACAGAGGAACTCCGTATCATTTTTACCAGTTTGACTCCTGTACACATCAATCTGACGTTCTGCTTTAGTAAGACACTTTATCTCATAATGGCTAATTAAAATACCAGTTTGAGTTTTTTTTGGTTTCAAATGAGAATACACCTCCTTCAAGTAGTAAAACTATTGGACAGTCAGAACTGATTAATACTGTCTTACGTTTCATATTGAAATAGCAGAAGTAGCAGCATCCTTTGCCTTATTATATTTTGGGTTCAATATTTTTCACAACAGTAATATCTAAATGACGTGGCTCTTAAGAGGATATTGTAACTGTCATCATCTCCCCTCTTGAGGCAGGGAAGATGTACGGGGACACAGGCTGCTCACTTAGAATTTGTATACTAAGTCCACACAGCTGAGGATTCTGTCAGGCATATCACAACACACACACTTTTCCAGGGCTTCATACAGCCAGAGGCTTCCTGTAGGACTGTCAGTAGACTCAGGAAGAAAATCAGTTTTCGTTCTTTGAGCTATTAAAGGGAGTCACCTCAGTCCGCTTAATATTTTGCAAAGCAGCTTGTTGCAGATGTTTTTCAGAACAAAAAGCAGAATTCACATTTGTTGATACTTATTATAGACAGCACAGAAATCAAAGTAAACCACTGTTTTTCATGCTGTTTGCTGTGTAGAAATAGAGATCAAGGATTTTATAGCAATTAAGAGCTATTTCTACAGAGGTGTAAACAAATTCGGAGCGGTTTGTGCTTTCTATTGTGTCTGAACATATTGCCCGCATTTTGCACCATTATGATTAACAGAGTGGAAAAATCAGTAGCTAAGTAATTAATCAGTAATTATGAAGTAATTAATCAGTGGAAAAATCAAAATAATTGGTAACACCATCTTGTAGTTGTCAAGCACTGCCATCAAACACATGAGCATACAGCAGACAGAGTAGTGCTGCTACTTCTCAATAGTCTGTGAGGTATAGAGGGTAATTCATTTGCTCTAGAATTAGGATTTACTAAGCGTAGCTAATTAGAGCAGCAAGGTATTTTCTGGGGTGAAATTTTGGAAATCTGCATCTAGCAGAAGAAACACTGAAGAAAATGGGAACAGCGCTCAAACGCAGCCACACGAGGCTAGTTTAATTCAGAGTAAAGCCCTTAATACTGCATCAGGGAGCAGAAGAGCGGCTACCTCCCAGGTACAGTGATGTTTAAAGCTTACAGCAATAATGGAGAGACTCATGCAAAGAATGTTTAGAAGGGAAACGAAAGCAATGACCCATAAATTACAGAATAGAAAAGCAGAGAAAATGAAAAATACGGACCTAAAATACAATATGCAGCATGAGGAAAACCCTATAGGAAGTATCATTCAGTTTGTCAGTTGTCCCTAGGACAGCATCGCTTCACAGAATCACAGAATAGTTTGGGTTAGAATTGACCTTTAGAGGTCACCTAGTCCAACGCCCCTGCAGTGAGCAGGGACATCTTCAACTGAACCAGGCTGCTCAGAGTCCCATCTAACATGACCTTGAATCTTCCCAGGGAAGAGGCATTGACCACCTCCCTGGGCAACCTGTGCCAGTGTTTTGCCATCCTTGTTGTAAAAAAATTCTTCCTTTATCCAGTCTAAATCTACCTTCTTTTAGTTTAAAAACATCACCCACTGTCCTATTGCAACAGGCCCTGCTAAGAAGTTTGTCCCCACAGTACTTATAAGCCACCTTTATGTACTGAAAGGCTGCTATAAGGTCTCCCAGAGGCTTCTCTTCTCCAGACTGAACAGCCCCACCTCTCCCAGCCTTTCCTCGCAGGAGAGGTGCTCCAGCCCTCAGATCATTGCTGTGGCCCTTCTCTGGACCCACTCCAACAAGCCCATGTCTCTCCCATGCTGGGGGCTCCAGAGCTGGATGCAGGACTCCAGGTGGGGTCTCACCAGAGCAGAGCAGAGGGGCAGAATCGTCTCCCTTGACCTGCTGGCCACGCTGCTGGGGATGCAGCCCAGGGCACGGCTGGCCGCCTGGACTGTGGGCGCACATTGACAGCTCATGTCCTGCTTTTCGTCCACCAGTACCCCCAAGTCCTTCTGGGCAGGGCTGTTCACATCAGGAATGTCTTTAGCAAAGGATAAGCATGAAGGGAAGACTTACCATATGCAGGAGACATTGCTAACAGTAATATCTTCTCTTACTTTTTAGCAGTTGGTACATAAAACATTTTCCTTGATGGATTTTTTTAGGCTTCTTTGGACCCACTTTGAATAGCTTTATCCATGTGCTTATGTATTCTTACTATGGACTGTCTGTCATCCCTTCTATGCGCAAGTATCTCTGGTGGAAGAAATACCTCACTCAGGCACAACTGGTATGTATCTATTTTACTATCATTTTTAACTACCAGAAATCCTTCAAAATGCTGGAGGGGGCAAAATGCATGATATATAAACATTTTCATTTGCAGAATTAAGCCAATTAGAACTCAAATATAACAAAGCTATCATACAGAATAAGTCACTAGTGCAGCCTGGTATAACTTAATAAAGGATATGATGCTCAGAAATATTTTCCACAATACAGTAGAAACTCTACAGTCCATAAAATTCCATTATTTTTGATCTCTTGCATAGAAAATGGGGAAGGTGTTTTTAGGGTTTTTTTCCCTCACTATTTTTCTCTGTTATTAATTGGGAATAAATTTAATTAATCTTCCTAAAGTTGAGTATTTTGCCTGTGATGGTAATTGGTAGCTTTTACTAATTTCCCTCCCTGCCCTTATCTCACGTCACAAGTTTTTTCATCTTGTTTTCTCCTCCTACTTTACTGAGGAGAGAAAGTGAGAGAGCAGCTGGGTGGGCACCTGGCAGCCAACCAAGGTTAACCCACCACACCATGGTACAACTACAAACCGCAAAATTATGTAAACAAACTCTTAGACAAGACAGAAGTTGTCTGACTTTCAGAAGTCTACTCCAGCAGTTGCTGTACCCAAAGATCTGTGCCGCATCAAAAGCTGCTATCAACAAGATAAAAGGCGTGATGCAAAATAAAGTTCCTTTCACTTTTTTTGTCTAATGGCCTGTTCATATTATATGGGAGTTCAGATGTTTGCAGTGAGCTTAAAAATGCTGGTGTAGAAATGTGTTTAGCAAATACTTCTTCTCTGAGCTGAGACCATCCCTGCAGCTGAAACACACTGCCTTGTTTGAAATGCACCCCAGCACGGTGGATTGAGGACACGCTCAGCTGGCTGGGGAGAATCAGATGCACCAGCATGGGCTGTGGTTCACAGTCCTAAATACTGACAACCGCCCATGATTCCACCTCATTTTTCCTTCATTTGTCCCCATCTTAAATCCATAAATGCAATTGCCATCCTACCTGAGCTTGTCCTCAGACCTGGGATTTCTATTTTCTATTCAGACTTTTAAAGCTATTGCCTGCAGTCTTCAGAGCTTTCTCAAGTTTCTGCCCAGCAACAGAGAAAACACTGTACACCTGTCTTTCACATCATGTCGTGCCAGAACAACCTCTATTTAAAAAAAAAAAAAAAGAAAAAAGCTTTCATTTTGCCAACTAGGCCTACAAACTAATATTTTTAGAAATCTCTGACCCCTTAGGTCTTTTAAATTTCATCAGAGCACCATTTCAACTTAACCCTCACAATACATTCACAGGTTCAGAAAGGGATAGTTTTTAAGAGTACTCAACTTACAAAGACTAGGACTAGGTGACATTGTTATAGCTGATTTAGCTAGCACCAACCCTTCCTCAGCAAATATCCATGCATGATCTTTCCTCCACAGATCCAGTTTCTGCTCACTATTGTGCACACACTCAGCGCAGCTGTGAAGCCATGTGGATTCCCATTTGGCTGCCTCATGTTCCAGTCCTCCTATATGGCCACACTGGTCATTCTCTTCATAAACTTCTACATTAAGGTAAGCAGTCTTCCTGACAAGGATGGGGGGAAAAAAAAGCACTTTTTGCACAGCAGTCTTGAGGAACTCACATGTAGAAGAAGCATCAGTACCTAAAATATGTTTGTATTAAAACATGTACATCAGTTAAGAATGACAGATGCAGTAACGTCTGCAAGAAACAGACCTTCAGTAATGACGGCCTCCCCACTGCAGCTCAGGTCTTCCATACTGCAACAACGTGGTCTTGTACCCAGGCGCAATTCTGTACTCATATAGCAGGTACTGCATTCAGGACTTAGGAGGTCTGAATTTGCTCTGTTGGGCAACTTCTTGAGTCTTCCTCCCTCTTTGGAAAAAAAGAAACAAGCAGCTCTGTCTTTGCATGGATTACTTCAACCTTGTTTAGCAGAGACTGCTCCAGCCTGCCTGATACATAGAGCTTCTAGCAGAAAAGGCCTAAAATCTCTTTTGACATGAAGAAGTATTTATGGTAGTATTAGTAAGGTAATATCACCCACAGCAGTAAAAATAATACAATTCCCTTAACACAGTCTAAAGCAAATATATACATCTGCATCAACAAGCACCAGACAGCTCCATTTTACAGTTATCCATAAGTAGTGTTTGGGGAACACTAAATAAATCCAACTATTTACTTTGGATTTTGCTTTTATAGACATATAGGAAAGCACCTTCAAGAACAGCTATAAAGGAAACCCCTTTCACAACAGAAGTCAAGAATGGTTTCCATAAGGACTACTTTGCCACTGCCAACGGATTCCTGAACAATAAGAAAGCACAATAAATATAGTATATCCTATGGGGGTTTTTTTCTAAAAAAGAAAGAAGAAAAAAAGACTGAATTACAAGCTTTAGCTTAAAACCTATTTGATTACATTTATCAGTTCTTTGTACCAGACACTTGTTAACGTATTGCTATTTAGGTTTTAACAAAACGTGTAGAATTACTTGTCCTGTCAAAGATCACCATCACAAAAAAGAAGGCCAAGACCTTTCTCGTACGGAAAAGAAAAGCTTTCTGATCTCTCATGCTGACACAAAAACGCCTTATGAAACACTTGGTGGATAAATCCATTCAGGCCTTTGAAAGGTTAGGTCTCTGTTCAGACTAACGCGATGAGCACTTGCTGTGCGTGGGAGAGGTCTTGAGGCCAGGCTTCACAGCGCAGCCACTACGCTCAGCTAAACCATGGCCAAGGTCAGGAAAAGGAAGATGGAAAAGTGGGAAAAAAAGGTGAGAATCATACCTTTTCCATTACCACACCCCCCCTCTGCTTCTTCCCAGCTGTTCCCCAAAGCACACTCCCTCCCACGGACACCAGCGAGGTGCAGCCATCCCTGTGGTCCTGTGAGAGCCCTGGGAAAGGACACAGTGGAGAGCAGAGCCCAGGTGCACTGTCCCAGAGTTTGCAGCCTGTTTTTCCTCTCTCTTTTTCACAGAGAAGTAGTTCTGGTCTCTTCCAATCTCGTGCATGCAAATTTTCTCAACAAGAACACCTCTTGGAGCCACTCCAGCCCAGCAAGGCTCTCGGGCTGAAGCAGTCCCATAAGGGGACAGTGTCCCCTCCCTCTTATTGCCCCGCAGGGTCCTGGGGCAGAAAGGGGACAAACCACATGCCCAGCCAGCACAGAGGGACCCAGCAGCTGCAGTGGGCCCACGCAGGGGGGGGCTGTCCCAAATTCTCCTCTACCTCCTGGGTCAGTTGTCCCCTCCAGATGGTCCGTCATCAGGGAGTCTTGGAGACTGCTGGTTTGTCCACGAGGGCTTGTGGATAGGGAGGAAAGGGGCCGAGGAAATGGTGCAGGATGGGTGAAGAACAGACGGTTTTGTCCAGCAAAAGCAAGAGGAGAAAGCGGCATGGAGAAGGATGTCTCAGGTTGGAGTTCAGTTTAAATTTGTGCTTGCATCCGATCCCATCTGTCTCCAGCCAGTTCCTGCTCCGTTACAATGGAGCCAAAACCTTGCTGCTTCAGCAGAAAACTGAAATCCCCGCAGCACAGGCAGTACATCTGAGCAGCCTGGCTACTAAACTGCATCGTTGCAAACTGGGTAGCAAAAATAACGGCAATATTCAAACCATAACAAGATAGCACATGAGGCAACTAGCTGAACCACTCATCTAAGGCAGGTAACAAAATGGTTGCATGGCCCAGCATGGATTTTAGGCTGAGCAGAGTCCATACCTGTTCGGTGGCAAAGCATGTATTTGACTATCAAGGTGGTCAGCGTCAGCATGCTTAGCGTTTTAAGTTTTCTACAGCAACCAAACCCACACATACTGTCTTTTGTTTTGTTGAAACCTCGTTCAAAAGAAAAAGAAATAAATAAATGCCTTACTTGAAACTCAAAGGGCTGGGGGGAGGGAGTGGGGGTGTGGAGGAAAAAGCCAAGATGGTCTCAACCTTGCAGATCTAGACTGGCCGGGAAGGCTGGAATCAGGTATGTTTAAAATTCTTCAGATTTGTCTTAACATCATCAAAATGCTGCAACTTTGAAGAAACAGAAGCATTGACTTTTTAAACCAATTTTCCTGTAATACATAACACTGTAAATAAACAAATTTTACTATCAGGCTGTCTCCACTCCCCTTTATTTAAGGCATCAAATTGCTGGGAAGTGGCTTTGTGAGACCACTTTTGTCGCGAAACTTTTTCAGAAAGCTATTAGGACATTCACCTCCAACTGAGAAAGAACTTTACACACCAGCTCCACCCACACTGATGTAAAGCTCCCCTGTGGTTTTTGTACAACTGCCACTTGGGAAGAGTACAGGAATGTGGTCAGAGTGTGCAGGGATGCAACGAGGAAGGCCAAAGCCCACCTGGAATTGAAGCTGGCAAGGGATGTCAAAAACAACAAGAAGGGCTTCTTCAACTACCTCAGCAGCAAAAGGAAGGCTAAGGACAATGTGGGGCCGCTGCTGAATGAGGCAGGTGTCCCGGTGATGGAGGATGCAGAGAAGGCAGAGCTATTGAATGCCTTTCTTTGCCTCAGTCTTCAGTGCCAAGGCAGGCCCTCAGGAATCCCGGGCCCCAGAGGGAAGAGAAAAATCCCACAGAGAGGATGACTTTCCCTTGGTCGAGGAGGCCTGGAATCACTTAAGCAACCTGGACGCCCACAAATCCATGGGCCCCGATGGAATGCAACCACGAGTGCTGAGGGAGCCGGCAGATGTCATTGCTGAGCCACTCTCCATCATCTTTGAGAGGTCCTGGAGGACAGGAGAGGTGCCCGAGGACTGGAGAAAGGCCAGTGTCACTCCAATCTTCAAAAAGGACAAGAAGGAGGACCCAGGGAACTACAGGCCGGTCAGCCTCACCTCCATCCCGGGAAAGGTGATGGAGAAGCTTATCCTGGAGGTCATCATCAAGCAAGTGGAAGAAAAGAAGGTTACCAGGAGTGGTCAGCATGGATTCACTAAGGGGAAATCATGCCTGACCAATCTGATAGCTTTCTACGATGGCATGACTGGCTGGGTAGATGAGGGGAGAGCCGTGGATGTTGTCTACCTCTACTTCAGCAAGGCTTTCGACACAGTCTCCCATAACATCCTCCTAGGGAAGCTCAGGAAGTATGGGCTGGATGAGTGGTCAGTGACATGGATTGAGAACTGGCTGAATGGCAGAACTCAGAGGGTTGTCATCAGCGGCGCTGAGTCTAGTTGGAGGCCCGCAACTAGTGGTGTCCCCCAGGGGTCAGTACTGGGCCCAGTCTTGTTCAACTTCTTCATCAACGACCTGGATGAAGAGTTAGAATGTACCCTCAGCAAGTTTGCTGACAACACCAAACTGGGAGGTGTGGTAGACACACCGGAAGGCTGTGCTGCCAT
>Ga0065711_1034488_pt1 | contig 23685 bp, 8 predicted proteins | sample Hoacrofraction12_FD_59098 | JGI IMG/M metagenome (GOLD analysis project Ga0065711, IMG submission 59098) | Hoatzin crop microbial communities from Cojedes, Venezuela - Epithelial fraction 12 v2 (version 2) | ecosystem: Host-associated > Birds > Digestive system > Esophagus > Crop | place...
TTTTTTTTTTTTTTTTTTTTTTTTTTTTTTTTTTTTTAGTGCAGTTTTATTTTCAGAAGCAATGAAGATTCTTCTAAGAAATCCTTTGTATTCAAGAAATCAGGCCTGAAGTGCAAGTTGAATCAAGCTCCCTATAAGTAACAGGATTTTCTCTGCTGATGACTGCTCCCATCAAATTTCTGGATATCTTTTCTGGCCAGAAGTAACACCAGACTGAGACAGTAGCTGCGAAACACAAGCTCTGAGGCTTGGCTCTTAGGAAAACAGGGAGACTGTTAACTTTTAGTGAAAGCTTCTGTGGATTTACCCTAAGTGGGGTTGGTCCTGAGATCTGTGGCTCTGCAGTATTTCAGCTCTGAGGTTATTTTAAAATCTGGCCTCTCTGTTCTGGTGTACATATAATCTAGATACTTGACAAGGAGCTGAAAATCTGAAAACAAAGATTCTAATGAAATATAGGCATTTCTTTTGATTAATTTGTGCTGGAAATACAGTGAAATAAATTGTATTTTCTTCCCCTGCCTGCATGGAATTTCCCCCTACTGTCTGTGGCCATCATTAGGAAGTGCACATTCATGCAATAATTTACAACCAACAGAAAAACAAAAATAGGCATAGGAAAAAAAATACTTCTTTTTTTTTTCCAGGACATTTGCTCCTTGCCTCTAATCCATCCACTGTGCTTAATTCAGAACAGTTCTTAAATTAGGGCAAGCCAATTTGCTTACCTGTCCTCAGTCTCCCTATCGTTAAAATTGCAGTGATAAATACTGATGTGTGAGGTGCGTTGATACACCGAATAAAGCTCCGGTGCTGTTCATGAGCAGAATCCTGGAGATAAAAGCAGGAAGGAGATCTTGTTTTTTAAAGTCTTGTTTGCTTCTGGTCAGGATGAGTGAGAAGAAATTGGGATATACACACCCAGCTCATCACTGACTTCAAAATATGTGGCAGCACAGGGCAAAGGTACTGGGCTGTGGAGAAATAAACTATCAGAGAACCGTGAAGTCTTGGGCCTGACCAGTCCTCTTGGCTGAGTCAACTGTGTCTGTCTGTAGGTGGAGAGCAGTGCTATTATACCACTTCTACTTTTACTATATTCTGTATTTCCAGTGACAGGTAAGCTCATCCTTTCCCTACAGGTTAATGATGCTGTAATCAAGAAGAGCAGAGGAACAGTCAGCTAACCAAAGTCAAAATGCTTGTCCAAGTGAAATGCTTTAGAGAAGGCTGAGACTCTGGGTTAAATCACAGACCTTCCACAGTGCCGTGTGAAGGGGACTTGCGTACAAAAATTGTACATCTGATGTCTGTGTAGGAAGAGACAAACCTCAGTCAGCTCAGGCCAAGAACAGAATCAAGCCATCTCCTGGCATGTGACTGCAGGCAAAATATTCAGGCACCTGAAGGAAAACTTAGAGGTATTTGAGCAACAAATTAAAAAAAAAAAAAGTGGATCAGTCAAAGTCCTTGCCATAGAACATTTGAGCCATTCTGATGCTTATGATGTCTGATTTTTGAAAACACCATGGGACTTTCCAAAGTTTTTAAGAACTTAGTGAAACCCAGATGGCAAGATGGGAGCATTTTTCTGTCTCTCTTTGTCAGCACTTTACAAACTCTAGTGTGAAAAGTTACATGACCCTTAGCTTTACTTCACGTAGTCCCACCGTCACTCATTTTTGTGTGGTTCTGATGTAAAATGGCGTGCTATGCCCAAAGCCATAGTGTGGAGAAGCATGCCTGAGCTTGGAAGACTAGCAAAGAACATCCACTCTTCCATGGTCTGAGGACAGGATTGCAGTTCTCAAAGATGGCTGTGTTTATTGCTATGCCTTTGGCACCTGGAAAACAGCACGGCAGGTAGCATCAGGGTTTGTTCATAAACTGGTTGCTCTAACATCTATTTTAAACAGCAACAATATTTTTAGTATATCTAAGGTCCATTAATAGCAACATGCTTTGTGAAACCGTTGCCATCATAATATAACATTTGTGTTTTCTGTTTCATGGAAGGCAATATATTTGTGGTTTTTCACAGTGTTTTGGCCAGTGTTTCAGCTGGTAATGATTGGCATTGTTTCATGGACTTCAGCAGAGCTTTGATGACTTACAGAGAATCTGGTCTTTTGTATGTGGATCTAACAGTAGTGATACATGCCTAATCCCATTTATTGGGAGTTAACAAGTTAGTTTATACCCTTAACAAGAAAGACAACAGTCAGCAGATGAACAGATTTCTTTACCATTAATATTTCTCAGGATATTTCTGTATTGCTGGACAAGTTTTGTCCCACCATGGTTGAAGTTAGCTGGATGGGAGCCATTCCAGTCAGAAAACCAAACAGATCTTAAGTGAACAACTGAAAAGCCCAGGGCATTAGCTCAAGCATAGCACCACACGTGTGCCATTTTGAAAAGTCATGACAGATTCATGCTGAGGTTAATGTGCCATTCATTATAATTAAGGAATTCCTGTTTATGCTTCTTACTTGGATGCTGGCTTTCAGTCATTAACGCTGCGGGTGACAGAAGTTCACTGCAGTCTCAGTGCCTTCAGCTGCTGAATCTCTGTTGAATGAGAAGGTGAAGAGCTGTTTGGATGGGGCCGAGTGTCATTTAGTATTGCTGAGGACAGTCTGACACTGCTTTTGTAGGACATGTTAAAACAGTGCAGAAAGGCAATGCTCAGGATCAAGTCTGGTTAGATAAATCCATATAAACTTTCACTATATTTTATGGGCTCTGGAAAGTGTCCAGCCAGCATGGACTATAAGCAAAGAACCTCATGTTTGTCTGTGTACCCTCATTTATAAATGATGAATGAAGGAAAGTCAATTACTTCTTTCCATCAAATTCTTGCCTTTCCAGAAAAAAAAATCTGTCTGCGACACTGTGAAAGATAGCCTGTAGGCTGAAACACTCTCCAAACAGCAAAGTCCTGTTTTAAGAGCTGCTGAGCACCTAGCTGTGATACCTGTAGCTGTTCAGTGACTCTGAAAATCTGTTCGTGAGATGCTTGGGTTGATCTTTAGCCAAGAAATGAGAACTGCCTTGTTATCTGTGTCTTTGGACCTTTCTGTCCATGCTTCATCTGCAACCTACTGAAGGAAGGCATGGGAGAAAAATTAATTGAAAGGCTGTTTCCTACCAAGTTGGTAGGAAATATTACCACAATAGGAAAATCACAGAATCACAGAATGGTTGAGGTGATTCTGTGATCTTCCTATTGTGGTGATGCTCACTTGTACTCTGTTTGAATATAGGATTTCAACACATAGACCAGGCCCTCACAAACCTCATATGCTTTTTTTTGGGGGTGTGCTGTCCAGCCCGATCTGTAAATGCTGTTCCTTTCATCTGCCATGCAGCAAGACTCTGCCCAGCCACTGCCTGGCTTTATTTGAGGAGTTAATGTCTGTGTTGAGAGATCTCCTCGGAAATCAGCAGGATGCTAAAGATAGCCAATATCATGTAAATCAAAACTAAAGCAAATGTACTTCTTCTCGCTAGTGAGGAGATGATCCACTGAGAAGATAGATCACCTTGCCCTGTATTTCTCTCCCTCATGAACTGTGAGATTACAGCAGCCATTTGTCCACCAGAAGGATGAAGATGGGAGGCTGCAGACCGACAGTGCTTAAAGACAGCAGTTTCGCTATTTGACATGTTTGGCCAAGGTAAGATTTATATCTCCAGTCAATGGGAAAGTGAACCAAGTGCAGCTGCATCCTTTTTGCTGGTTTTTCTTTCCAGGAAGAATCTGAGCATGAGGGCTAGGGGAAGCGAGAAGAGCAAATGGACACAGGCTTCAAGTGAAAATAGCTGATTAGGACTGTACAAGTAACAGGTTCCTCAGAGCCGAGATGTGACCAATCCAACTGAAAAACTGCTGCTGTGTTGTGGAAGGATTGTTTTCACATATGCAGCTGAGGAGCAAAAAAAGATGTAAAGTCTCAGGGGAACATGTTAAAACACAGAAGAAATTCAGGTTACCTTTTAACTTCAGGGCAGCTGCAGCCCTGACCTGACTCTTGTGCCAGGACTTGTGACTGAACTGCTTGACACAGAAGTGCATGCACCAGTAAACAGTATTTTTGTAGGTGAGATGAAGCCCCCCAGTCCATGTTTTTTTCCTTCTTTTAAGCAGCAACTTCATCAGGTCATTAAGGCATATCCCAAGTAATTAGTGAAAGGACGAGAGGAAATGGCCTCAAGTTGCATCAGGGAAGATTTAGATTGGATATCAGGAAAAATTTCTTTACTGAAAGAGCTGCGAAACATTTGAACAGGCTGCCAGGGAAGTGGTGGAGGTGCTCAAAAAAAGTGTAGATATGGCACTTCAGGACATGGTCTACCAGGCATGGTGGTGTTCAGTTGACAGCTGGACTTCATGATCTTCGCGTTTTTTTCCAACCCTTATGATTCCTACGAAAGGCAAAGATGAGAAACATAGGCCTGATCAGCTTCAGTTTGATAAGCTGTGTTCAGCTGAATTTGGTTCCTTTATCCAGAGACAAACTAAAGTAGCACAGGATACACAGGGCTTACATAGATGCCATTTTCCTGCAGCATGGCATGAAAGAGGAAGACAGCCGTTATAAAGACCTATGGACTGCTCAAAGTCTTAAGACTGACCACGAAGCGACTGACCCTTTGTGCATGGTATGGCTACATGAAGGTAGTGACAGAGAACTAATACTTGTTCTGCCTCAGCTTCTCACTAAGTAGAAGCTAGAGAATAATACTTATCTATGTTATAGAATTGCTTTGAAGCATTTAGATAAAAAAGAATAAACTACACTGAACAGTTTTTGATAATAAGCACAGAACTGAGGAACTTCTTAAAGGAGTCTTAAAGATGTTCTTAAAGATGTTGTGGATGTTTTCATAAGTCCAAGGAAGACTGATCAAATTCATGGAAGAATCTTATCAAATACTTAGAAATCATGAGGCATGGATGGCTGATGTCATATGATTGACCTGTTTTTATACTTTTGACTAAGCAACTGCTCTTGCCATAGTTTGAGACAGGAACCTGGTCTAGGTTGACTTTTGGTTTTCTTCAGTGTGGCCATCCATATATCAATGCAGTTCTTGTCGATCATAAAAAACATGCATATATGCTCTTTGCTAAGTGCTACACAGGGACAAGCAATTACTTTCTCTTCATGCAAAGCAGTGAGCTTTTTCCTCTTCCAGCTCCCAGCTCCCAGCACATAAGGAAGGGCAAGCCCTTCCTTACCCATCCCTTGCTCCCACAGCTGCTGCTGTGGGTGGGAGAGGCAAACCACAGCTCGCTCTGGAAAAAAAAGCACTGGAAACTCCCTGAATTGAAACTTTGCTCTCTTTCCCTGGCAACAAATTACTCGTGTACAGCCAAATCCCACAGTTACCATTATAGGAATTTGGTATTTCATAAGGGAAAAAAGGGAGATTTCAAATACTGCAGCAGGACGACCTCTAGGCACAAGTTTGATAGTTTTGCTTTTTTTTATAAAAACAGTAACAATAAAACAATATTTTATATACTGTTTATAAAACAGTAACAATAAAAAGGATAAGAAAATTAATATCTTCATTTTCTCTTGTTTTCATTACCAAGCTCACTTTAAAGCAATCTAGTCTGTGATGTCACTGTGGTACCCCAGCAACCAGCTGTGATGTCACACAAGATGAAGGTTTCAAGCTTCAGTTAGGGATTTCATAAGCAAAATGAGTTATGCCATCTGGACAAGGAAACCCATTTTGCCTGCAAAAATCCTTGGTGCAACACAAAAGAGAACGTAGGTGTGTAAATTAATTATTTCTCTGGGGATTTGTTTTTTTTGGTAAGGACTTTCTGTTATCAGACATCAAGAGCTCTTTTAGGGTTTTTCAGGAGAGAAAAACTGAAGGTCCAAGAGCTTCAAAGGGCTCTGAGTTATGTTTTTTGCAGAACGATTCAGTGCTATGCACAGGCATGCACAATCAGTGAAATACTGGATATTGCACCATTATTTCCTTCTTTTTTTTTCGGGTGCACAGTAGTAAGGACTTCAGACGTGAATACAGTCATTTCAATGAAAATAGAAAGAGGATGAGAAATCAAAGAATGTTTTAAAGTGTAAATATGCAGCCATGGAATCATTAAAGGGATACAAATGTTGAAAAAGAGAGACGTTTATGAACCCCATGTTCAACGGAAGCGGGCTGGAAAAGAGTTTAGCTGTCCTTCTAGAAAACAAAAATTAATTTGCTTTGGCCAAATTAAAATTAATTAAAATTATGCATTGTTGCCCTTGTGTTAATTTTAATGGTGAGGTTGTTGTGATTTAAGGCTACAATTAGTTCTAGTGTTTGAAAGAGAAGCACTGTAATCGAGACAGGACATTTTAATAATCCTGGTTATAAACATTTAATACATCATCTTTAGGGACTCACAAACACATTGTAATTAACTTTTACAACTGAAATAAATCAGATTGCATTAGCATATTGCAAAGGAAAAAATCATTTGCATGATTGAAAACAGCTTCGCAAAATTATGTATAACAGGCTTCATGTAAACATCAATGCAAGCTAGTCTCAAACTTTTACCAAGATTTTTTTTAAGGTTATTTTTAGAACAGTTAAAAAACCACTCACATTTCTTTTTCCCCTGTTAAACGTCTCCCTGCCTCAGGAATGTCACTCACTCTACCTTGTACTTTTTCATATCAGTAATAAACGTGTACACGACCAAGGTCAACGAATAGCATAAAACACAAGATTAAGGTCCTGATCCTGCAAGCACTTAAGACATGTGAGTAACTTTGCTCATGTAAAAGCTCTGTTGACTACATCGAGCCCGCTGATATGAATAAAGTTATGCTTAAGTGTCCTCAGGGTTATGGTCCTAATCATTCATCTCTACTCTTCACCAGAGAAAGCACAAGCAAAATATGCTGGAAAAAACATAAACAGGATTTGAACTGCAAAATCACCAAAAGAAGAGGAGAAAATACGAAAACAGCCAAAAGCCAAATAGGAAACGGGTTTCAGTTTATTTCATTTATTGCAGATGAAAAGGAAATGACTGACCTTTTGCCCAGACATCCAGATCCACCTGCTTCCAGGGAGCTTTAATAAAGTTTTGGGCTGTGATCATGTGAAAACTTGTGCTTATAGTCATCATTCTAACCCTGAGTGTTAATCTGGAGAAAATCTGGGTTCCTCTAAGCACAGAAATTCCAACAACATTGTGGGGAAGTTCTGTATAGGATTTCCTCACTTAAGATCTTTGTTAGATAATATAAGATCAAAGTAGTTTATTAAAAAACAAACAAACAGTAACAACAAAAATGGAAAAACCTCTCTCACATAAGTCTCTAAAATTAGACCTTCACTTGATTAATTTGAATTTTCCTTCTTGAAACTGGCCTGTAATTTGACCTGAGCCTGTGATGACAGTTTAAGATACATGGATGATAGTCAGGTCTGAACTTGAGTGTGGATTTAAACGCATACTTGTTTGAAAGTGTAGCCAGCTCCACGGACAGTGGTGTTAAAGTGGGTGCTCGTCATCCTAACACTTGCCCGTAATGCAAGACTAGAGGCAGAGAAAGAAGAAAGGGACAATAGGCAACTTCAGTTGAAATAAAGATGTGAGATTGAAAAAAAGAGGTTATAGGTGAGGGAAGTTTGAGATGAGACAATAAGGGGAAGAGGTTCCTGTGGGACAAGTTTCTGATTAAGCGACTAAAAAAAAAAAAGTGAGGAGAGTTTAGATAAATGAACAAGGAAAGAAAGAGATCTCAGCTTCTCATGAACCTAGGGAAGTGTACCGACAACTTCTCCAGGTTGGTCCACTGATAATTTCTGCACCATTTGGAGTTCAGTCCTTACAAGATGAACATTACTTTTGCCTTTCATTGCGAAAAGTCTGAATTTCATTTTCATGGGCTGCATTATCTGGTGATCTCATCATACTTGTCTTGCTCTTTCTCTCTTTGCCTTTTTTTTTCACGTGGAACTGAGCAGTTGTGGACCTATTTCAGGAATAAAGAGAGGAAAGGAGATGAACAAAATTTTTCTTTTTTTTGCCCCAAAGACCAAGGGGAGAAAGCTTTCTCTCCTGAGGCCGCAGTGTATTGATTCAAAGGAGCAGTAAGTTAATTAACACGAGCAGTGAAGCCTCCTGCATAATTAACAAGACATTTACCTAAAATCAATAATCTAATTGCCACACCTACCTTACATGGGGGACAGTGTTTATCCTATTGAGAAAGACTCATTTATATCTGTGTGTTAACATGGGGATTCGTGGTTTGTTTAAGAGCCTAACCTGATCTGTAAAGTGATAATTTATTGAACGATCAATTAAACTTTTTAACCTTGCAAATATAAACAGGTAATGAATAGCCACAAACCTATTTCCATACGAAAGTTCACACATCACAGGTATTTTCATGCAGTTTATATTATTTTTCATGTAGTTTATATTATTTTTCATCAGTCCACTTTGAGACTTAGTGGAGAAGAATGAGAGAGGAATAATTTCTCTTTGAGAGATGTTCAGCAGCATTCCTGGATTTTGGTCCTGTGTTTATATTCCTTAATTTCAGGCTGTTCTGGAAGTACTCTTCCAGCTTCCTTGCTCCCTGATAGCTGCAAAGAAGGAACTGGGGAACATGGAGGGTCCTTTTCTGAGGAAAACAAATTGTGTCATCAAGGAAAGGTGACCTCCTAGCCACCAGAAGACCTAAAGCTGGGCAGAGATATGACAACTCAAAGCAGTTACAGAATTGCTCTTATTGCACTGAAAGGACAGTGCAGAAGATCAGCATGCTGTGTCTCCACCATCATGTGTTTATAGTCTCACCACCCTGTGACAAGGAGAAGGAAGGGAGGCAAGTGAGAGTAGGTGGAAGGGAGGTTTACACTACCAGAGAATCACTTTGCATTGAGGATGACAGCTGGCATCCCTATCTGAAAGGCTGGGTCCACTGAAAGCTGTTAAAATCTGGAGCCTGAAATTGTTTAGACTCCTTTAAAAAGTCTTGTCTTTCATCTCACAAGTGCAAAATTGGACTTGAAGATATCCCAAGAACTAATTTTCTTCTGCGTTTTCAAGTATATGTCCCAGCTTGTGTTAAAATGGCATGGGGCCCAGCACAGAGATGTCAGATTGTTTTAAATGATATTTTTCATTTTGGCATGTTGATGTTTTCTAGTCTTACCCAGATTTTGATAGTGTGGAGAAACAGAAGACAAAATAAAAAATGAACTTAATGGTTTTCAAACCTTATCTCCAGAAAGCTGGGATTTGCAGAGATGCTGCTTTTCCAGAGACAGGTTCTGGATAAGGTTTGAAGCAATGTTTTTTTTGATGCTATTCTGCAAGATCCAAACTAGCTCTTTGGGATAAATCAACACACCAGTAATATAAATGATCGAAAATCCATAGCACCTAATAATACTTGCTAAAGTGTGTAAGAGTATATAAATGGAACAATAAATCTAGCTTTGAATTCTTGGAGCATTTTGTTTTTTACAGGCACTGTTGTGAAAATGAGATTTGAACCTGTCAGACACCATGAGTTCTCCTATCCTTAGTAGTGTCTTAAAGCCATGGGCTGTGGCTTAGCAGAAGGCTTAGAGGTACTAGCTCTCAAAATCCAAGGTCATGTGTAAAAGAAAAAAGTGAATAAATCCAGCTAAACTAAAATGCCTTAAACTTCCCTGTCAGTAGGTAGGGTTTGGTAATGTAATTTTTTACTTCAATACATTTCCATAAAATTAGGACTAACAGAATCAGTGAAATTTGTCATAGGAGTGAAAAGAGCAACTTAACTATATGTGCAGTAGACAAGGACCACAATGCTGTGTCACTTCTCAGTCTGGCAATGCCGCACCACTGATGCCTTACCTGGACTGCAGGATTTTGTGTGCTAATGAAATCATTTGGGGATTAGGTGAGGAAAAACAGTGAGGGCTGGATGATTTAGATACACATAAAAACAGTTTTCAGTATTATTAGGCTTGCTACCTAAACGGAGAGAACAATGAAGTGTGAAATATAATGTTCTTAAAATTGATTTTTCAGTAAGATGATCTCTGTCTTAAAAGGCCCCACCTTTTTTTTGGAGTAATTGATTCGTAATTTTTACATATTTCATTCCTTCCTTTGTATCTCTCTTACATCCCTTAACTTTAGTTTTATGAATTGAGGAATTTAAAAATTTGGAACAGCTTTTTGCCCCCTTCCCCATCATGGCTAATTTAACTCTCTTACAGCTGTCAGGGACCTTGATTTTTCATCTGTTTTTCATGCTATACACTAAACAGAAAGCTCCTATGGTCTGTAGCCCATCTGCTCACTCAGTTGTCTTGCAGCTGAGTGAGTGCCTTTGATAAAAAGTATCATTTTGGAATATCAGTGGAATTAAATGATACAAGTAACAGACAGCAATAGGTGAGTAGTCATGGTGAGTGGCTGAAGCATAAGACCACTGTCCAAGATATTTTTCTAATAGCTCAACCTCCGGGGTTGTGTGATTTCAGCCTTCTTTTCAGCCAGATATTTTTAATCCCTCAGTTTGATGGAGACCCGCAAAGGATTTTGATGGAAACATGGAAGTAAACAAAATAAAAATATGAATGCAGTAGAAAACTTGTTATTCTTTGCCCTTGAAGTACCTCAGTTTCCCCACCTGTATGCTGGGCGATAGCAGTGCTGTTCATCTGTTATGTACAACATGGCAGCAGTTGCTTACGGACCAAATGGTTCAGAAGTGCTGTGAACTTTCTCTTCACACCCCAGTCACTGGGATAAATGCATTTTGTTAGGTCAGGCCTTTCTTCTGAGGAGCTGGAAAGCTTTTTAGGGTTTTATTATCTGCATATCTTCAAGATGATGCAGTAATATTTTAGATTGGGCTAGCATGGCTGTGATTAACCATCTTATCCAACTGTGATTTCTGTGGATTGCACCAGGGCTGGGATCCACCTGCATTTTCAGCAGCAGGTTTACCTAAATTTGGTGAAGTCGCATCATGAGAGATGCAGCACTGCAAAACCTTGAAAAGGGCTCGAAATTGCCATAATTTCAATGTTACTGCATGGACACTGCAAGATAACAATGCAAGGAAAAGATGTGCATTTTCTTATCTGGGGGGCTGGGAGAGGCTCCTGTGTGAGTGTCATGTAATTATATGTAATTATGTCCCTCCTTGTATTATCAATGATATATGCTCTTCCTAATGATCTACACATTATCAGCATTTCCTCTTAGCCCCCTCATATGTTTATGCCGTGTTTTATGTTTAACTCCTTGTGGAGTCCTCCCCCCCTCCTACCTTACCATCTTTGCCCCACTGACCCCCGTGACAAGAGCAGTGTTGGGTTAGTTGGACTTTGTACGTACACCAAAAAAAGGAAAAGAAATCTCAACTAATGTTTTCAAATTAGCACAGCTCCAACTCTGGAGATTCTCGTTAGTTGTTGGCTGAGATTTATCAGCTCTCATTTGCCTAATATGGAGCCTAACTTTAGGCGCCTGGCCCTTTCGGTGGGGGGTAAGAGAGAATAGGAAGGGGTCTTTTGTCATTGCCATGTGGGCTCACTAATTTGCTCTGCCTAATAAAATTACAAATGAACACAGCTTTGCTCATGTTGCCTTTATAGGTTATAATAACCTTGGTACCCCATAACCTCCCGCTAGCTGAATTAATCAGATCATATTAATATTTCTTCTTACTTTCTTTTAACTGGTTCTTCTCTTAATTAAAGGGGCCAAAGATGTAAACAGGGTAGGTGACTAGAAACATGGCGTCAGGTTATAAACAAGGCTCATTAAAAAGATGGATGTGCCAGCAGACTGCGAAAATTGCTTACTCCGCAAGTGTACATTTTGTAATTTCCTGACGACTAAAAGGACTAATACCAGATCCTGCTTTGCTTCCCTAGCCCCCACCCTTTTCTTCTTACAGCATGTATAAAGGATGATAATTTTTGTAAGCTGGGGGAACACAGAAGAGTTCATTCATCAGCTGGGATAAAGGCCATTTGTATTATTAGCCTTTTTGCCCCTCCGAAAGATCAGGATGCAAAATGGGATGTTATGATAACCACAATAAGTGAAAGAAATCAATCCAAAAATGGAAGATTTTGGAAGGGGTGGGAAACATTACCCAGAAAACAGGTTTATTATTAATATTACACCTATTTTTGTTGTAATTAATATTAAAACTTTATTCAGTTGTAGTGAATTTCAAGAGCTGAAACCAAAAGTGAATATTTCTGTGCACAGCTTCAAGCTGGCAGGATCTGCGCGAATAGAGACTAAGCGGTATGTGCTGTGCGTGCTTGCAACACCCTCCCCAAATACACACATGCTTCTGTTCCCTTCTAGACAGAAGGCTATCTATCATACCTCCTAGAGCTGGTAGGAGAATCCACCAACTGATATTTTTAAAGTTATATGTGAACTTCATATGAAAAGACTATCTAGTTATCTTACATAAATAATTTATGTTTTCACTCATTAGTAACTTCAGTCCCTTTAATATTGAAACTTGGCCTTGTAATATGTGATATTAAATTCAGCTCCAGTACAATAACCACTGAATAAAGTCATGCACAGTTTTCTCTCCTCCAGTGATTATTAGTAGGAAAGCCCAAACCCCTGATTTTTATATCTCCCTTTATCCCTTCTCCAGAAGAAGGAAAGTCATCCTGACAGGATGATGCACAGCATGACCAGGAAAGACCTCTCTCCTTCATGAATAAATTAGAGATGAAAGTTTCACTGATCCCCTTGCATTTTTATGGAGGGACCTCATCCTAATTTACCTAAATGCTTTGAACAAAACGAAAGAAAAATGTAAGCGGCGAAGGTGAAAAGGTTAAAATCTGTGTTTAAATGGAAGGGCATTTTAACAAGAAGGCTATGTGAGCTACCTGCATGTGATTGGTGTATCTTATCTTATTTTTAAGTTTAAGCATTTAAGTGGATAAATCACAACACAGTGGGATTTTTTTCCCCCAGTACTAATCAGTTTTTTCATTATAAATCTTCTGTGAGTGTGTTCATTCTGCACCTACGAGTGCCTAATTTGAATTAGATTGATATCAGAGAATGTTTAATAGTATTAGGTAAAATATTATTATTATTATTAATGATAATAAATAATAATAATAGACTGAGAAGTCAGTGACTCATTAACTTCATTTGAACTACAGAACAACAGATTTCAGCCTTTCGGGTGTTTTCTCTGTTATTTAAAATTCCTGCAGCTTTAGGAGGAAGAAATTACCTTTTCTGTAGGTAATTTTGAACTCTATGGAATAGTCTAGATGTTTTTAATCCAAAGTGGATATTTCTACAAGTTTCTTAAACCAGATCTTTAGGGAAACATTCATTCCCTGAAGTTGTTCAGGTGTACTTCTAAAGGAGTGCTTTAAAATCCTATGAAAGCTAACAGTTTCATCCCTATTATATTCTCCAGCAGTTTCCTTACAAGCTAATATATTTTTATGAGTATCACTTAGGAATAATTAAAATACAAAAAAAGACACTCTCATTTTCACATCAGTTATTATAGTCTTACTCAGAAGTTTAATGGCTTTGGAAGATGCTCTTCCAAGCCCAGGTGTACTTCTTTCAGGTTAGTGTTTTCTTTTCCAGAGGAGCTTTAAGCTGGGTCCAAATTCCACAGGGCAGAGCAAGTTGGACATTTGTCTGGAAATGACAGGTTTTGTTTGGTTTTTTGTGGTTCACAGCCTGCTCGATGCTTATTAAAGAAAGAAAATAGTCACGTCGTATTTTGTAAGGGCTCCAAATCAATTTTGTCTATCCTGTGTGTAAGACCACCTGCACACAGATCCAGGGCACGAGTGAAGAATGCATTCTCCAAAATACTCCAGGATTTAAGAGACAAGACCAACATTGGACCACTAGTTGCGGACCTAAAATCTATTGATTTAAATGGACCTACTTCAGGGTTAATTTTGATGTTTTGTCTCTTTAAGAACAAAAAATCCGATCTCAGCTAAGGTTTCTAAACAGTACAGGCAAAATGCAATTTTTCAGTGACCGAAGAGAGGGCTCCTGGCATGGTGAAGAAGGGCTATGGTCACACTCAGGCTGATGTGCTGATGTGGGGACTTACGAGGTGCCTGTGATCGTTGTCTGCTTGTCCTGCTTGTCCCAAACTAAATGCCTGACATTTAGGCAGCTACATGTGGGCCACGGGAGTTCTGGTCTACAAGCCAGATGCTGTATTTTATCCTGTTCCTGAAAGCAGCCCATTCGTGAAAGCAGCCCATTCGTGAAAGCAGCCCTGGATAAAGCCTGATGTTTTCAAGGTCCACCATAGTTTCAAAAATTTGATAACCACCTTAATTTGTAGTGTAGGTTCACTACAGATTTCTAAGCTGCCCTGTGTTTTCAGAAAAGGAAGTCTGCATTTTAGATCACCTAAAAATCCAGGTTGGCTCCCTCAAAAACTGTGGAAGATTTATGCCTAACCTAAACTTCACAGTTTGAATCAAAATGATGGACATTATATTAGAAAGTAAAACAAATCACGACATATGTCCAAACATTTTGGAATGAAAAGGTACGGTTTGATGCAAAGTCATGGTTACATCCGTAGAAGTGGCATTGCACTGTGAATTAGGATGCAATTTCCCTCCCAATTTGAGCCACTGAATGTGTGTAAGACCTCAATAAAACCATTAACCCTTTGCATGCCTTAGTTTCCCTACCTGTAATCTCAGGAAAACACTGATTATGCATCTTTATGTTGCATTTGGACATTTACTTATGGCAATAAATGTTTATATATGATGAGGGATTCTTGCCTTTTCTTTGCTTCCTCAGCTTTCCTCAGAGAAATGTGACTTTGTTTTGCTGGTGCCAGCTTCAAACAAAACATTGCAAAAATATTGAGATGGGAGAGACTCAGAAAAGTTTGTTGTTCATTTTTTTAAAGAAAAGGATTGAGCAATTCCAAAAGCTTCAACCCTTCAAGTGCTTTTTCTAATTGGAATCACTATTGGTACAAGGAGGCAAAAAACGCATCCTGGTAAATACGACATAGAGGCCAGGCTATAGTAAGGCACCCGTACATGTACATCAATTAGATGTATGCATTTCTGTGAAAGACGAACGCCCTCCTCCCCAAGGACACCGGCCAGGCCACGTGTGTGTGTGTGCGTGTCTTTTTTGAAGGCTGACAAGGCACCTCCACCATTTCCTCATTCTGAGGCCTACCCACAGACCACTGCACTGACCCCCCTCTCCGAAACATTATTATTCTGTCGTGAGCCCTTCTTCGGTCAGGATGTTACTTCATTTCCACCTTTTGTCTCAGGTTGAATGTGAATGATGCTCTTTCAGCAATATACGGTCGCTCGAGCTCCCCGCTGCAGCCTTACATAAATATACAACACCCGTCTCGGCCTATAACTCACTTCAGGCCTGGAAAAATAGTGACTTCCTTTATTGGCCAGATTCTTTCGCAATTCCCAACAGCTGTATGTTTTCACCTCCGAGGATCCTTATCTTCAAGTTTCCATTTGTCTCAGCACTATTCCAGTGGATTGCCAATAAAAATGATTCCCATTTTTATAACCCCTGAGAACGCAGGGAGCAGGCTTTCCAGAAAAACCTATTTTTTAGCAGGGGTAAAAAAAAAAAAAAAAAGGCTCCCCACAACTTACCAGAAGGCAGGATTCAGTCTTCACAGAAATATTTGAAAGTGTGAAACTTCCCAAGCAATCATCACAACTCCGCAGAGACGGGAACGGAGACTTCCAGCAATCTCTAACGCCGTTCAATCAAGGACTCTTAATTTTCCATTTGAGCAAGAGGAACGGCTGCAAATGGAACATTTATTAACACATGCGCCTCACACACACAAAGAGAGCTATATTTACAAAGAATTAAACTTGGGAGCATGAAATAGCCTTGTAACCATATGACAAAGATACACTTAAAGAGATGTAAACACTAGGTGCAGGGAAATTTGCCAGGTTAGAGTCAGCTGTATCACTCTGTTTTATTACTATACAACTGTTTACTGAGAAAAGACAGATGATTGCTGATATACTCTGAGTGTTATCATAAGGGCTTGCTTGGGAGCTCTTTGTGACTGACAATTGCTACAGCCCTATGCAAAAACCTGGCCTGGGGAGTTGTTTTTCTTTTAATTCTTCTCTGTCCATCATTCCAAAGCATTAACAATTCTTTTAGAAAAGCAAACTGGCAAAGCATCCTGAGTGTTTTGTATCACTCCCGTGAGACAGTCACTAAAGAAGTTTAAATCATTCTTTCTTTTTCTCACAGGATTACTGGGTTTGGTTCTTCCAAGGATAATTTTTTAAAGCCTCTCCCTTGTCTGGGCAGTGTAAGCCCCAGGTTCAGGCATCCCTTCCCTGCTCAAGTCTTGGAGAAAACACTGTGAAATATCTTTATAATAGCTCTCAGCTCCAATTCGGCCTCTAACAGCTCCTAGCAGTGGCTCCTAAGGGGAAGCGGTGTTCCTGTGTCTTCCTGGAGATGTGCAAAGCTGCCGTCAGGTTGCCCTGAAATGGGTTTGAAGGAGCCCAAAAGAGAAGCCAATGCAGGATGTGTGCCTCTTTCCTCTGCTGCATCTCCATGACTAAGAAAAGCAGTTCCAGGTGTCTGAAAGAGCGCGTTTAGAGCATATTATGCATTCTTTATCCTTAGTGGGGTTACAGTGCTGGGGCTGCATTGCGAGGCAGCCTTCAGCAGCGCTCTTTGCTGCTTCCAGGAGCGGGTCCCTGAACCAGGGCTGGGCAGGTGAGGAGGGGAGAGCTATGTGGGCAGGTGGAGCCACCTTCCCCATCTCCACTGCTGCACAGCAGGGAATTCGAGCCCCGGTACATCCCACTTCAGATACCCGAAGCACTGAAGTTATGAAGCAAATCACTCTAGGCTTTCTCTGCAGTCAATGGAGAGAGTGAGAAGGACGTTCAGAAGGGCCCAATCATCCCTCAGGGTGTCTTCCATCTGGGATGAACCCAGGCCCCGCTATCTGCTGTTGCTGAACCAGAAACCCGCCATCACCTCCCTCTCTTAACCAGCTAGCTTTCCTGGCTTGTGACAAAAATTTTGGCCTGCTCTTAGGTTCAAGTATTTTGCCGTGTTTCGCCTAGGGACAGGAGGGGAAGGGTTCTTTCCTTATGGGTTCCTGATCTAAATGAATTATTGTGAGGCAGTTTTTTTTAAAGCCTCAGAAAGGGGATTTGAAGCTATTGTATTTATCTGACCGTTATGAGCACTGTAAAACATGCTGTTTCACATTGTAACATAAGCTCTTTTTTAAAGTATGCCCAGAGTATTTGTAATTGTTATCAGGCCCAGATGTATCCGAGTGTCAGCATGAAGCACTGAGAGTTGGCTCAGATGTACAGAATGTAATTAGCTCAAAGCCCTGTGCGCTTAGTTTGTAGTGGAAGCACAGACTGATAATAAAACCAAAAAAAATGAAAGTGGCAAAGGTTAAAATCTATTGTTCACAGTGCTAAAGCTGTTCTGGGGGAAGCCAGTGCCGGCTGCTGCAGTGCTGGAGTGTACAGACTCCAAACGAGATCAGAAGTGAGCCAGTGACAAAGGTTAGTTCAAAATAGGTGATGATAGACTAACATTCAATTGACATTATTCTCACAATAGTGGCCCAGACATTTGGTCTATCTAGTCTGGTATCCTGCCTCTGACTTGCGCCAATCCCTCATGTGTCCGGAGGAAGAATAGCGTGTGATCCACACACCCACTTCCCACCGAGCTTCCAGTGACTTGTGAAATCCCAGATGTGGTGGGAGTGCGGTGAGGGTACAAATGGTTCCTGAGCTGCATGGGAACCAACTATTCACTGATGCACTCATGTATATGGCTGCCAACTTGCTTAGCTTGGTTTTTTTTGTGTGTTTTGTTTTTGTCATATCCAGGAAAACCCTGACTTTCTGATAGACACTTACTGAGAACCTATGAACACCCCTCATTTCCACCTACTGCTGCCCTCTACTGAGTCGGAGCAGAAACACGTCTCCAGGTTTCCGGAGCCCAGCACTGCCTAAATTATAGTCTCCCCTTGCTTGAGTGACTTTGATCTCTATCCCTGAAGCCACTATGACATTTCCAAAGGCTGTTGTGTGCACTGTGGTGACAAGCATGACTTTCCAAGGTGGCTAGCTGCTCGTTAAAATACAGACACTTTCTGGGTTGATTGTTGTTAAGGAGACAAACCTTAGCACTTGCAAAAAGCTCTGATAGTTACAGTGCTCTGCACCAATATAATGCATGGAGATGTGGGTGTATTTAAATTTAGATGTGTGCGCTTGCATCACACTCACAAATACAATAAACAATATCTAATAACATTAATAAGGGACAGGCACATACCAGTTCACAACAGGAAATTCAAATCCAAGGGTGACATGCTGATCTCAACCCCTCTGTTTAGAAAAAATAACTCAGAGCAGCTTGAGTGAAGGACAGAGTGTCACAGCCTTAACTTGAACATTTCCTGGCTTTTGTTGGTTTGTTTCACAGCCTTCACATTCCTTAAACATAGGTTTGTTTGATTTTAATTTCCTTTTCTTGGTTAAAAGAATGAAGAAACTTGTTTGAGGGGTGCCCTGAGCATGATTTCTTTTCACAGCCACAACTGAAATTTCCTATGTTTGTTTTTTCTTTTACGATGTTTAGTGTTAAAGACGAACTTCTGGGGAGGTGATGCAGCCAGTGACAGAATGCGTGTTTCGAGACAGAAAGGACCATCTCAGACTATGCTGGTCATCCAGCTCATGGTGGGCTTTAGTTCAAGTTCTTCTGCCACAGACCTTACCAAGGGGCCTTAGTCAAACCATTGCATGTTAGGCTCTGCATGGGGCTTGTAGTGTTGCAGTGTCTAACTTTGCATTATTTGTTTTGCAGGTGGTTAAAAAACCCCAAACAAACATCCTAAATTTGCGCCACACAAAAGAAGGGTCAGCTTGACTTAGTCAGTTTGAAGGCAAGCCCAGTTACCTGCATTACTTTTATAATTTTCCCACTGAAGTGCACAAGTGCTGCTGTCTTAAATCCCATTTTCTCCAGAGCCTGACATTAGACCTTGCTTCACAGTTCAGATCCACCATCCACAGCCCTTTCCCAGTTTCATATCATATCATAATATCACATAAATAAAAAGTTCTGCTAAGTGAGATCCTTTTTTTCGCTTTCAAATTCCTGTTATCACCCCACTTTATCCCTCCTACTCACTCCTTTTCTCTAAAAGGATTCATATAGAGGTACAAGAGGCTTGGCCATTGCCCTCTTCATATTTTCCCATGTAGAGCTACCTCTTTCAACTGTATTTCAAGAATTCACCTTACCTCCACGATGTTATTTTTGTTGTGAGTCTTCTAATCCAATTACAGAGGGATCATTCATGTACTTTCTTTTTCTCTGGATTATATAAAGAGACCCAGAAAGCTATGAAAGGATTGCAGAGCCATCAAGAAATGGACATGATATACAGGTGGGAGAGAAGTGAAAGGAGTGAAATTTCCAGTGGCATTGGTTCCTTTCATTGGTGCTCATGAGGGGAAGTTTCTGAAAGACTCTTGGTCCAGAGCCTGGATGCAAAGCCCAGTGAAGGTTATAAAACCGCATTAGCGGGTGCAGTAAAATAGGTCTACAGGATGCTCCAAATGGGTTATCTGTAACAGTGAAATAGCACAAGGGCAGACATAAGGGGAAAATGGCAGCTTTGAAATGACTTCAAGAGCTTCTCAGAAAGGGAATTCTCCCCACCCACTCTGTTCCTTCTCTCCCGGGATTTTTTCAGGCTCTCACACCTCCAATTACTCATTAATTTTTTCCCCTCTAGCCTCAGTTCTGCAAAGTCAACATGGCTTATGAAAATCAAGTTGTATTCTGTATACTTAATACATCATCTCTAAGAATAATCATTTTGGAATCTGAACTTGTTTCTGTTATCTGGCTCTGCTTGACAATGATTTATGAAGCAGAAAACAAGACAGCTTCATTTTCATAAGGCAGCCTGAACCTTCTGGACAAGGAAGAGCTCTGAAAGTTGTTTTGACTAGTAAACTGAAACAAACATGACACAAAAGTCAATACAACTGCAACATCAGCCTCTCATTTTACAAAGTAACTTTCCTCGGCTAGAGCAATCTGACAGTCAAAATGTTGTGATATTCGATAACATTCTGCATCTTCACTAATTACAACTGCAGGGTACTTGCTGTGATGGACATTTTAGATGCAAACGAAATACATGGCAGCCATTCACAAAGCATGTCTGGTTAGCAGTTAAAAGGACACTGTCATCGCGTTTGGCTTGCATTTCATTTCTGTAGATAGAGATGTTACACATTATATTCGAACATAATCTGGATTTATATTAGCTCTCTGAAAATATGAAGTGAGTTATGTGAATCTGTACATGTTTATTTGGCGATGCATGTGTTGAAATACATGTGATTGATTCTTTGGAATTTCATTCATGTTCGCTGCCATTATGCAATACCAAGAAACTCGAAGATGCAATTCCCATGAAGATCTTAGAAAAAGCCTTACAATTTTAGTTCAAGTAGAGTCTCCACCCATATAAAACATATGGCACATGCCAGAGACAATGTAGATATATGTATCTACTGCTTAGCTTATTGCACCTCCTTTTAATGTGAAAGAAGTAATATAAATAGTACAAATGTTTCCATATTAGATTAATTTATTTTGAGCCTTTACTTAATGATTTATAAAACAAACTAGCAAAGGGAGCATGGTGGAAAACATTATGAAATGAGGCAAACTGAAATTTTTTGAGTTATTTAAAATGTTAATAGAAAAGATTTATTTTATACTATGTCTGAACAGATACCCAGAAAGCGAAGCTGGTCCATCCACAAACATTATGCAGGCCTAGTTAAAGTATTTTGAGGTATATTTTGGAGGATTTTTTTTAAACTAATGTTAACTGTCTAGATTTTTATTATTGCTACAGGTAACACTTCAGATAAATATATTATAGTTTTTATTTAACTGTATCCATTCAAAGTTTAGTTAAACTGGTGCTAAATTGATCCAAATTTCAGGACAGTGTGTTTATAAAACAGAACCATGATTGCTGAGGAAAGGCTATTAAAGAACGTGGTCAGTCCATTTTATGCAAAATTGTCTGCTTCAACATTTCTTAAAATCAGCTGCCAGTGGACCCCTAAACAGAGCCTAGAAGATACTGCAGCATACTGCAGCCCTTGAGAAAGAGTGCAATGGCAAGGAGTCGCTTGTTTATTCATTTACTTGCTTTGCCGTGAGAAGGGCTTCCAAGAAATCCAAGCTGGGCTGTGCAAGGCCTTTTCTCTGTTCTCACTGGAGCAATCAGGTGTAGCTCCACTTTAAATCCATATGCGTGCATGGTCAGAAACATGTCCAGAATTGCTCTTCGCCCTACCCGTCTGCCTCCCTAGAGCACTTCTTATTCGTATTCTCTAGCTGTGAGCTGGCACGTAGCTCCGCTGATATTCACAACGCAGGGTTCACAGTACAATCTCATATATGGGGGCCAGTGTACCCATGAGCACCACGATAGGTGTGTGGGCTGGCAGGGAACATGTCTGCTCTTGGGGTATGATATACCTCCACTTCCCTTCCTCCCTCCCAAATGTGATTTTTTTCCTGCCCCCTCTTTCTTCAGATCAGTAAAACCAAGGGCACGGGGCACTCGGAGAATATTTGATTTTTGAAGCTTTACAGTAAAGTCTGTCAAATTTGGAGTAAAAAGCACTGATGTTTTAGTCCCAGCATCAGTATGTAAGTAGATTGTGTACTTGACTTTAACAATCTTTCAAGATATAAAGCCATTTGACTGAGGTCATACTTAAGATAATAAAACTCTCTTTGATGAGGTTCATTTACATATTTGTTTTCCTTGCCTGAGCCCATTTTTTTGTATAGATTTAGTGCAGTTGTTTACAATGCTGGAATTTTTATGATTAAGGTCATACATGAGAATATTTACAACACCAGGAATAAACACCACTCCTATTTAAGAAGCATATCCTGTTCCCAAATGAGATCCAAGCCCTGCTTATAATGTCATGCATTTGCAGAGCACTTAATAAATGATTATTTTCAGATATAATTATAAACAATTCTTGCATTGTTGCGGTAGGACGTGGACTTTACGTCTCTTGACATTAGCACAGTAGATACCCATTAGGCAATATATGCCTGTTTTAGAGGTGGTTTGACCTCCAACCCTGTCTGCAGAGGGCAATCCCTTGCTTTGTGACACCATGGCTTGCAAATGATGCTTTAACTCATACCTTGAAGGGTCCAAGGAAACACTCTAAATAAATGAACACACGCATACATGTCTTGGATATTTAAAAGAAATTAAAGTTAGCATACCAGCTCCAGGCCACCACTACCTGCTGAGAATGATGAATTTTGGGGTGATGGGGCATGCGGTCAGTTGAAACTGCAGCGATCTCACAAATGTTTTCAGAAAAGTGACCAAGAGCTTGGCTTTGTTTTGTTTGTTTTGTTTTGCTTTCCGGCTCATGGCCCCTGCCCCTTTGTATGAAATCCATAGACATTCTGGCAACAGACCTCTCTTGTTGGAGGGGCAGAGAAAAAAAAAGAATCACCAGAAAAAACAATGGGGAGATGTAACACGTGCACTGTAATTAGATGAGGAAGCCATTAATTATGTTGTTTCCAATATCCTCTAAAAGGGTTGCCCACCCTTAACTACATATTTATACATATTTACTTGTTAATCAATAAAGGAAAATGGCTACATTATTTTGATTAAAACATCAACCAAATGTGTGGCAATAAAATCAAATTTCAGGGGGAAGGTAAAAAAAAGAAAGAGAGGGAGACTGAGAGAGATAGCTATGTATGCCTTCCTCCAGACCATGATATATGATATTTTCAGGCTGCTAGGAGAGCAGACACATTAAGAAAATAGTGCTAATGATATTAAAGTACTTTACAAGGCTTGTTACTAAGCGCTGACAAACCTGTCAAGTGTATAATGTAGGAGGCTATTGTAGCGTTCTCAGAAAACCATACCTCTGCCCCATTTCAGTGCAATCTCCTAATAATGGAGCTGCTATAAATTCTAGCCAGCAATGGGACAGACTCCTGGCTTCTCACCCCAATGTGAAGACATGATAAATATAAAAGAAAATGGCTGTCAGTTTTGGCGCCCGAACCTTATTACAAAGTCTTAATCTTACTGGCCTCAGCACCTTTTATCACCGCCTTGTTATGAGCTGATGGCTTTTTTATTTGCTGGGAGATGGAGGATGTGTCATTTGATGTCCTTTTATGTAGCCACTGCTCTGTCCTCTCATGGAAAAAAAAATCCTTTTTTATATGTTTACTACAGTAACCGATTAAATGCAAGGCTCACAGTGTGTTTGGTGCAAGCATCTTCCTGGTTGAGTTTTACAGAAGCTCAGATTAGATAGCCATACAGAGTTATTAAGAATGTGGGCACAACGGAGTGTTATTTTTATTTTCTGGCTCCTGGAGTGATGGCCTCAGTGTTGGTGTTATTATGTATTATTATTTATTGTTTTGTTTTCCATATGGATTTTTCTCTCTTACCAAGGTCAGAAAGAAACCGTAAGTCCTGGCTCATTGTCTTTCACTCTTTTCCCCCCCCACCCCCC
>Ga0065711_1005374_pt1 | contig 23684 bp, 6 predicted proteins | sample Hoacrofraction12_FD_59098 | JGI IMG/M metagenome (GOLD analysis project Ga0065711, IMG submission 59098) | Hoatzin crop microbial communities from Cojedes, Venezuela - Epithelial fraction 12 v2 (version 2) | ecosystem: Host-associated > Birds > Digestive system > Esophagus > Crop | place...
TGGCAAATAAGCTTTAAATCATTTCATGCCCAATTTGGCATGTAAGAACAATGGAAATTCAAGACAGGACAAAATAAATTTCCCTACTTCACAAGCAATTTCCATATTTTATGAACAATTTCAAGTTTAAAATATACATTATTTGATATAGGATATTTCTTGTAAATTAATTGAGCAAGAAATTGTTATTTCTCTTATATTCCAGTCAGTTTCTTCCAAATCTACCATTTTTCTCCACCCAACTCTGACTACCTTCCAAATATGAATACGCTGTAAGTCAGGTTCTGCATTTGGCTTTAAGCCTGTGCCTCTTTATTGAATGTCTTCTACATATAGGGAGGGTGTTGACTTTAATCTTTTCTATGGGTATGACACTGGTATCAGAAGGGTTAATTTACTACTGTAAAAGTACAGGTAAATTTAATATATCAAATTTTTTTTTTTAAGTCTGGACTCCTAAAAATATTCTTGGCATTAAAGGTGAAATATGTGGCTGCTTTGGAACAGATACTTTCTGTGTTTGATCAGAAACTGCTTTTTGTTTACAGTTTTCCTGAGTTTACTCGAGTGGCCAATTCTACGGAATATATGTTCAGCCTAGTACGTGTTAAGTAATTCACCAGATTCTGTGCTGGTGCCCTGTTCTGAACAGAGTACAATTTGGTCCCTGTTATATTCTTATGAGCTTTCCATACAAAGTAGCCTAATGTGTCTCCTCCTAGGATAAGATGAATTTGTCCTAGTTTAGGCATTAAAAAAACCTGAATCTCTCTAACTCACCCTTTTCTTTCTTTATAGTCAACAAAGAGAAATGGACACCTCAAGGGAATGATTCATCTCATCCTAAGATCGGTATGTAGGATAGGTCAGATAGCTTGCCCTTTGGAGGTGACAATTTGTTTCCAGTGACTATCAAGGGAACTTAGAGTGACTGACTCAGTCTTATAGCTGTAACTTTCAGATGTCTGAAGTTAAATGACATAAGCTGTTCTTCCTTATCACAACATTTTCTGAGGATACGATTAATTAATTCCATTCAGAAAAAATTGCCTTGAAGACAATAGTGTTGTGACTGAGACCCAAAATCTTAAAGACAATTCGGTGTACATATATTTGGAATATCATGTGGTGCTCAGGCAGAATCTTGGGAGATTTGCTGAAGCAAGCAGAGAGCACAGTGGTGCTCACAGGAACATTACCTGTAATTATGGGCCCATGTAACTAGGATTTTGTACAGAAAAATAAAGATTTAAAATGTATTAGTGGAATTAATCTCACTTAACTTCAGAAATCTTCAGTGGAGACATCTACATGCAGTGTAGCCTTTGTAGGCTCCTTTTCTAATCAAGGGACAGAAAGACCTTTCAAGGTGCAATACTTCTGATCTATTTTAGACACCAACTTTAAAATAAGATGAAAAAGTTTCTGGTTTTCTCCACTGATTTTAAAGCAAGACTAGCGAGCATGATTAACTCACGTGCAGATACCAAATGTATTTCTCTTTTATTCATGGATGGATGAGAAGGAGAAAATAGTATCAAAGGGCTCCAAGTGGCCAAAAATTTGTGCTACAAATGTAAAGTCTCAAAAGTGTTTGCTGACCCTCAGCTCTTTAATGTTGCATAATGATAGTGTGTTGTTGTGACATCATTTAGCAGTTGTGACATCGTACAAATATTTATGGCTCAATGTGACATTGATTGATGATAAAGTCAATTTCAGCTGTGTAGAAACAATTACTCCACACTGTTACCTACGATACCATTTTTTTTAAAAAGAGCTTAGAACTAATTTACAATGATGGTAGAAAATTAATAACGAGACGCTGAGAACATTTTGTTAACATGTGAAGATTCTTAAAATAGCCACACATCATCATGAATACTTTTATTTATAAACTGATTTTTACATTTTTTTACAGCCTGCTCTGCCATTTTGCAGACTGGAAATACTTCATCTATGAAAGCTTTTTTTTTTTCGCTGCTATATGCTTCTTATTGTGTCTGGGTTGTTATATTTCTTCTTCCTAAATTTGTGGAACATATTGCTTTTACTGTTCTAAAATCCTTCCTCAGCATGAATTCAATGAAAACATTGGCACAGTATTAATTTTTGTTGTTTACATGGAGCTCATGTAGTTATGTAAATGTATTTATGAAAAAATGTATTCTTTCTTTATCTCTCACAATGATATTGCTTTGTAAGCTCTTAAGTAGTTTTACCTTCCGTTTCCAGATATCTTTCCTTTTACTTCTATATACCTTTCCCACAACCAATTGTCCAGTCTCCTCAGGTCACCTTATAGTCTTCTCCTTTACAATGCAATTATTCCTACACTTTTTTAGTCATCAATGATTATAATCATGTCTATATTTATATGTGTGCTAAGAAAACTCTGCCAGGACAAAAAAACAGTATGAGAAAAAAAAAAAAATAAAAGCAGTGATTTTGTTTCTCCTTTTTACACTGGGACATATATCTTTTTTGTGTTTGAGTATTAATTTGTGCATATGATNTTATTTTTGTTTCACTAAGCTGAGGAGTGCCAAGCAGCCTTAGCTTTTGTACTCTACAAATTGCTTCGTACAGGCTCTAGCGACACAATAAATAACAATAAAGTGACACTAAGAGAGCATGTGGTCTGGGATCGCTTGTGAGGTCCAACGTCATTCACTAAATGGAAGTGAGCAAGACTCTGTTAGAGAGTCTGACATAAGACCGCCCAACCTTTCTCCACTTTACTAATTTTTAGGGAAAAAAAATGCCAAGAGACAATAAAAGATTTTCAATGATACAAAACAAAGTGGAGGGGATTATATTAACCACTGAGTGATTTTCATTTTTACTTTCTTCTTGTTATTTATATCGCTCCACTGGTGCTTTACAGATGAGTTACAAAAAATTACATGACCAGTGATCTGTGGATAATACAACCAAATTTTTTCTTATTTTTGCTAGCATTAGGCTACTGGGTAGAATGAAACTGAAGGATGGGAGGGCCATTTTTTATCCATATGCATTTTTTTTTTTTTTTTAAAGTCTGGACATTAAGAAACTACTGATGTGGTGCACACCAGGAAGAGTAAGCATGGAAGAAAGCCCAGCATATGTGGAAAAGTACCCCCAATGCACAAAATTAATCACTTGTTTACTCCAGTTTGATGCCTTAATTTTGAGTTGTAAAGTTTCATAGATGCCCACATATGCACAGGAGATGTGGCTCCTGGGGAGTGAGGTGACCAGCACCCACCTGTGTTCCATCGTGACTTGGCCTGGTGGCAGATGGGCACCTTGGGTGAGCCCCTCCCCGCAGCCATACTCACAGCATTCCTGAAGCACATGCAGAGTGTGGGGCTTCTCTGGAGAGCAGCATCTGTAGACACTTCCACAGAAATGCAGGGCCAGAAGAAAGATGTCCCTTTGGCAGTACTCAGCCAGGTAGCTCCCAGTTCAAACAACTTGCAGGTTAGGAAGGAAATCAGAAACCTAATGCTATTTTTTTTTTTTTCTCAGGTTAGTATTTAAACCCACACCTTCCTCCTGAGACACTTCTCCAATTTTCAAGTGAGGGAAAAGCCATTGCAGCCATGATGTGTTTCCCAGTGCTGCGCCTGCACTAATGAGGAAAAAGACATGTGAGATTCCTGGGACCAGATGGAGAGAATTTATTGCAGATAAGTGGATGGGACATGTTGCTGATAAAAAGAGACGTACACTGTAATCCTTGTGTCCTGAACTCTTTATGTATTTTTACACTGCATGGTAACTGGATTAGAAAATCAGAAGCAGACTGACAACAAGCAAAACCCAATTTCCTCCACATCCAAGAAGTGCACTCTCAAAACCAGACTGTCGAGTTATCCTGCTCTCCCATTCTCCACCTGTCAGCACAAATCTTGCATTCCTTTTCATATAGTCATCTGGCTACACATGAAAGCCAAATGTTGCACCCACACAGACTAAAATGAGGATGTGAATTTCTTCAGGGTGAGTTGCGAACTCAACGCAGTCCCTCACTGTTTGGGCAAGCGCACTTAGCCACTAGGGTAGTGTATACAGTCAGAGAGCACCACCAACATCTAACTTTAATGAATATAAGCCTACTCAGTTAAGTCTCCAGACGTTCTGGAATGGGCCTAGCCTCTGATCCTAGGTTGGCAAAGACTTCTTGTCTCTGAGAAGGGCAGTCTGCATCCGGAAATATCTATGGAGTGTTCTCTTTTGATTAGCTTTATGAAGCTCCTTAACAAATGCAAAGTGGTTTCGTAGATCATCTTTCTCAGGCTGTCTCTAGTCATTGCAAAACAGTCTGTGAGGATGCTTAAGTTGGGATCTGCGAGCCACTGTTAGTGCCAGGTGACTGCATCTGGGATGAGGTGAGACCAGCAGGGTCAGGTCATCATGTTTTAGAGGCACTAACCAGCACTGCATTGGCAAGTGCTTTAGATAACTTTAAGTGACTATGATCTTCTTTCTTTCTTCGCCTCACAGAGAAATGAAGGGATACAAGTACAATTCCCCTGAAGGGAGTAAACACTCAAACCATACCATGACTCATGCTAGTCATAATTATTTCATGTATATATATTTTTGTGTATATGTAGGTTTTGTAGAGCTATGAACAGAAGTCCAGTGATTCCTGAATCTCCCCATTGTGATTGCAGGATAGTTCTAGTGCTCTGTGTAGTATGCCTGCACCATCCATAAATGAGTTACAGGAAAATAAAAGTCTTTTTTACTTTAGCGGCTTGGTAATAATATAGGGTTTAATTGACCTCTCTGCATCAGATTTTCTAATTCTGAAATAAAAAGTGAAAAGTCAGGGATCTTAAATTTTGTGTTAATAGATTGTAATGAATCACCCTGAAATAGCTGGCTCAAACAAGTCAGAACACTGTCAGCCAGCTCAGTTTGCCAAGAATCCATTTTTCTTCTAAGAGATAGATGAGGTTCCTCCATGTGGAGAATGCAGAGTGCTAGTGTTATGCCCTCTTATTTTAGAGTTGATTTATTCCGGTTGTGATGAAAGGTCACAAATTTCAGTGTTTCTTTTTTGCTTCCTTCAATTCTTATTAAATGAAACTCTTTAGAGTAGAGCTAAGAAGACATCTGAGAGTACACTTTGTGTCAGTTCTCCTGCTATAATCTTTGTGATTCAAATGACCAATATTAAGATATATTTTAATTTTTGGCACTTGTAATATCTATATTGTATAGTCTGATATAGTGTCTAGTGAGCTAATATAGAACTTCTGGATAACTACAGTGGATTCTGAATCAATCCTTGTGTTACCTATCATCCCTAATCTTCTTCGATATAACCCTTGTACATTGACCTTGGCATGCCAATGAATTTCAAGGTAAAAAGTGTACTAGTTTAGTAAGTGTCTGTCTGCCAAATAAGTGACATTGGTTAATATGACACTGTATTCTGCAAATGAGAGTTGGTCTTAATTCTGGAACAAAATTAAATTCAAGTGCTTGTTGTTGATCATTAAAACCTTCATTGACTTATGTTTGGATGACAGGGAGAACTTGTTTGGAATACTGAATCCCGTTGTATTCTTTATCCTCAAGAATGGAGTTACAGATAACTTATCCAAAGGCGATCAAAAGGATCACGTAAAATTATTCTACATTATATTCTTATTTAGCTTAATAGTGATGAGCAGAGGAAAGTGCCAGGGGAAGGAAAACCCAGAAGATTCTTTATTAGGGGTTGTCAGGGTTTCAAACAGGTTGTTCATTCTAGTAGAAAATTCTGGACTGAGGCTTAGTGTGAAACCAAACATGAAAAATAATAGTCCCCTATGGGAAAAAAAGAAGATGCTTTAGGAAACAAATTGGAAAAAAAAAGGTGGAAAATTTCTGCTTCCATCTTAAACAAGTATTTCAGAGTTATCTAAAGAACAGAATCCCGTGATACAGCATTGTGTTCGACATACCTAGATTCATTCTTATCTGTGCTTCTAGATATTCTGAGGTCAGTTCTTTCCTGAGCTTTTGTTCCAAGGTCTATAGAACAGGGATAATGGAAATTGCAATCACAATGTTTTTAAGCATTGTATGGTCAAGAAATAACGCCACAAAAAGTTAGCAGCCACACAGGTGAAAATGCGACTTTTGCTGCACAGGTTGCAGGACCAGTGAATAGTAAGAGACAGAGTCAAATGGCACAGATACCTTAAATGCAGTGATAGTACTTCAGAGAACAATTGGTAGAATTAATTCAAACAATCTGTTCATAGGCCACTACCTAAAATTTTGAATATTTGAAATAATAGTCAGTCCTATTATGCTGCTCTGGAGAAAAGACTACCGAAGAGTCCCAGGTCTGGGAGAGCCTCCAGGAGTTGACTGAGCCACCCTGTTGTTTCAAAGTCAGCTCAGCCTGTGTAATTCCTGACAGCTGCTTAACTAGCTTCAAGGCCTCCAATAATGGAGACTTTACAGTCTTCCCAGAAAAACTACTGCATGGGCTTGCTATGTTTATCATTAGAAATGCATTCTAATGCCTCGCCTCAACATTTCGTTCTTCAGTTAAAGGTGATTCTTCCTGCTCAATTTACTAACTCTACTCTGTCCAGTTCTTGCTCAGTTCTACTTAACTTCTGACTTGAACACGGTCATGTTCCCCTTCATGTTTTTTTACTTCTTTAGGCTAAACAAATACATTTCTGTCATAGGTTATAACATTTAGGCATTTTATCATTCTTCTCTTTCTCTTTCAGACTATCACCAATTTGTACAACTTTTTGAGGCATGGCATTGAAATTTGATTTCTTGTAGCCAAGACCTTGGCAGCACTGTATTTGTCCATGTGTTTGTTCACTATCAAGGCAGTTTTTGTCGCTAGACCAAAGGAAGGAAAATTAATAATGCAATTTGCTAAGATCACCATTAGTGAAACTTGTTCAACTCTCACTAAAAGAATTTTTCTCTTTCTAAACTTTCTAATAACCTTACAGAGTACACATAGTTTTATCAATTTCTTTATGGTATTCGTAGTTCATTCATGTATTCCCTGAAATAAGCCCTAAATTCTAACATCAAGCTGTTTCCTGTTAGAACAAGAAGGCCTTACAGCCACTTTTGTTCACAGCATGCAGAAATGCAGAATCTGTTGCATGTAAGTGAAGTCAAAATCCAGCACTTTAAACTGTAACTGCCTTTACTATGATATTCATAGCTTTTTATTATTTTTAATAGAATTCTTTTTGCTAGAATTTGGCTCAAAAATGTAAGTTATTTAACAGATATAATTAGGTTGCTAAGCATTAACAGTTAATTATCATATTAATAAACAGTTATTACTCTCGTTCTATACTGAGCCATGCCAAAGCAGCATTATTATGCATGCATTGCTCTTAGGCAACGTAATTGTCCTTAAAGGAAATCACTACAATTTAAATGAAATTGGGAGCTACTGGTTAGGGAAGGCTGTAGGGCATGCACAATACATACTAAGCAAAGAACTGTAATTTCCCCAAATCACATCTTTTCAGTAATTTCACATCACAGGGCTATCTCTGTTTAGTTAAGAGGAAACAGTTTATTTTTGCCTTGCAATTTTACAAGGTCATTATTTAACCAAGGACAAGCGCAGTTCCCAAAATGGAAGGCAATGCAGAGTCACTACATCATATTATTTAATATGGGTTAGTAAACTATAACTATAATTTAAAATTTATTGTATTTCAGACTATAATCTAAAGAATGGACTTGCTGTGACACTGACACATGCTGCCCAAGCAAAGTGAATCATAGACTGAAGGCTACAAGTACCCTGAATGACATCCAATGTAAAATATATTTCTGTATTGAAATAAGTGTGTCTCTTCTTATTGATTGGATTTTTGCTTGCTTTTGCATGCTCTCTCTTTGCGATACACTCAGATGCACTAGAGACTTGTTCTCCTCTATGACATTTTTTGTCATATGAAGGTTAATTGTTTGATTTAATCTCTTTGTCATCTGTTAAAATACAAGGAGTCTGAACATTTGTTCCTGAAATCTTCTTAGACTGATGGCTAATTAATGTTTTACACTGCCATAAACATTTCCTTAGTTTAAGTGAATGACTCAGGTTTACGAAAACGTTATAGCATGTGTGGGTGCTAAGGAATTTTCAGATTAATTAGCCAATAGCTCAAGATTAACTTTATTAATCAACATTATTTGACAAATATGACACATGGCAAATTATATGGTTCATAAAATACTGTAACAGAAAACAATCTATAGCCTGTCTTCCTCTTTTCAGCAGCAAAGCTTATTAAAATGTTGGCAAAATAAGAGCAAAAATAGTTAAGAAAATTCCTGTAACCAGTACTAGCAACATAAGTCTGACTTACATTTACTTTTTCATACTGTTTGAACCTTTCTTCTTTCATATATGCTTGGCTAAAGTAAGAGTGACTCCTCAGTATACAGCTGAATTCTGTCAATAAAAACACAGAGCAGTGATAGAGATCAAGCCCAATACAGAACAGATACATCAAAAATCTGTCTGGGCCTCTTTCTCCATACTGAAAAAAACACTTTAATTACACATGGTTTGTAATAAAGCTAAATTAAGTCATCGTGGAATTCAGAAGAGTGATATTTTTATGTTTAGCATCATAAGAATATAGGCTAAACTACACACATAGTAAACCAGCTGTCTTTGACAACAATAATAAACTCATTCTCCTCTTTTTAATATGAGGTTTTAAGGGTCAGATTCTTCCTTCCTTGTCCCCGATGTCAACCTGGAATACTGTTTTGAGTCCTTGACATAAACCAGTATAGAACCTGACCTCCTTGCTGCAGAGGCTGCTACTATCTGCATCACCAGAATAATCTTGTGTGACTTTCTAAAGCCATACTTACATTGTTTTAAAGAATATTAAAAATTACTTTTTCATATTGAGCGCTGCTATCAGTGGCATTCATTATTTCTAGCTTTATTGGCACTTTAAGCCTGTGATTTACTGCTAGTATCTGAATTTGTGACCTTACACAATGTTCTTGTCATTCGTGTATTTTAGCTTGTGCAATTGGACTGCCAATAAAGGAAGGTCATCAAGGCTGTCAGTGAGGGGTTATGACATTACCATAGTTGGCATGGGCTGGGGAGCAAGTACTTCTGATTAGATGTGTTCCACTGCCAAAAAAGCCATCTGAACAGAGATCAGGCTACCACTCTGAAACAGGTAATAGTCTCCTGACTGTAGACTTGTGATTACTGTAACACTTATATTGTGCTACCAAAATGCTTTATTGTTAGGGACTTATGGAGAACATGTGCGGTTCATAGCAGATGTTCTAAGGCATTCTTGGTGCAGAGTCAGGCCACTACATTCACATTTAATTACAAGAAACAAGGCTTGGAAATTAGTTCCAGAATTGTTGTTTGCATCAAACTTGAAGATAAATCAGGGAGCTGGGCGATAGAATCTAGTCATGTAACTCATACTACTAGAGCTACTTGATGGGATTTGATCCAAAGCTTTATTCCAGAAGGAATGAGAAATACTAATCTTATTATATAGTAGCATGTATGGCTCGCGTGTCTATTTACAGTCTCCCACTTTATATTATAGTAATGGCTTTAGACCTGAGTAAGATGGCAGTATTATAAGCCAATATTCAGATAAGTTGGGAAAGCTTAATTTGAAGCCAGAGAACTGTGTATAGGCAACCTTGCCAAATACAGACAAACAATCATTTTGTTTGATCCTCTGGAACTGCATGTGTCAGAAGGACAAGAGGTACAAGAGGTGATCTTGTTCTAAATGCATATTATCAATACTGGACAATAAGCTGTGGGAGATACAAGGAAGGATAATTTATGGATAATAGTTGAATAGTAACAGCTTTTCACAATCATGAGACAGTACCTACTGTCTAAACATCCTGTAGTGGGAACTTTCACAAATAACTTTGTTCTATTATTTGCAAGTCCATTATGCATCAACCTTCCCCTCCCATCATCTTAACTTGTAGGTTAATTTTTGCATTCACTATTACCTGTTCTTTTAAAGCCAGAATTATTACTAAAGAATAAGGAATTATTATTTATCAAACATAGGCAGTTAATATAATTTTTCCCCAGTTTTCCAGATGAGAGCTTGACCCAGTGTTTCTATTTGATTTCCAGTAAATACAGCTAACTATATATTCCTTCCAGAACTATTTTACAAGCAACAGACCCTGACAAAAGGTAGTATCAGGGAAGGGGAAGTATTTATATGGAACAGCATATTCTTGTTTCCTGTGGGGGAATATTGCAGTGCTTCTCATTTCCTGTAATAGTGCAGCACAGTAATAGTAACTGGGACCCTATTAACACCCTTGCATAGGAGTAGCTGCATGAAGATTGTACATAATCAATTATCCTTGTTTTTGATATTACTAACATTTTTTTTTCTTCTCTACAGAAATATGAGTCAAAGGAACACCTCAGTAATGACTGTTAGTGGACCTCAGTGCTCCCTGATGTTAGCCAATAGTTCCCAAAGAAACATAGTGTGAATATACTTATTAACTGGTTTTAGTGAATCTTGGAGTGTAAGTTTAGAGTAAGCTATACCGATCAGCAATCTGTGCAGTTTTATTTCTTTTAGTCCCAAGAGTTACTGAAGGTACTACTAGCAATGAAACTATTTAACATTTCATCAAATAAATGCTGTGTGATACTGTATGCACAAATCGCTATCTGTGACATTTCTGAAGAGGCACAAGGTAGCAGTATGGGTATTAACTCTGAACTCTAATGATGACTTGTTGCGAATATAATGGATTTTCTTCCTTTACATTTTATCAGGAACACTTTGTTAGTTTAGGAAATACAGATTCTTAGAACTATGTCTAAGCAATACTTCTCGTAAGCTTTTTCTGTATTTACATAATTTTCTTATAAGACATCACAATGATATTGATAATATTTCTTTAAAACTAACTGAATGTTCAAATGCTTTTATTTTGCAAAGAATTTCTTTCTTTTGCATGTAAGATTTTTTTTTTTTGCTAAGTCTAATACTACAGTACTTTGTAGTTTATCCTGCTACAAAATTTCCATACAAAGCTGGATTTTTCCGTCTCTTGAATTTTAAAATCATACAAACTATTCTGCTTTTTAGGTAGTTGATTTTCTACCATATTTGAAATGAGATGAATAGTGGGTTCCTGTTTCAATCCTAAATATCAAAACACAGTGGACTTCTAAAAAAAAGTCTTTCAATTTTTCCTTCTAAGAGGTGAGAAAGCAGGAAGATGAGAGAAAAAACTTTGTATATCAATGTAGTTGAGACCCATTCACAGGATCAGAGAGCAGCTGATTGAAATCTCGTTTCAAACTCCACTAGGGCTTAACTGTGAGAAACAGAATGATGCACCTGCTGAGGCAAGGATGAATTTTGGGGGGCTTGCTCCTGTTGCCTGGTAGAAATGGTCCTCAGACAAAAACTTAATGCCAAAGAGGCTTTTCTGTGGAGAAATGATTATATACAAAAATCAGTTGTATTGTAGAATTGATTAAATACAATACAGCAACATATTAATTGTCATAATTAAAATACTTCACACTCTGGATGAAAATAGTGGAACATCTTGAATTTAAAAATTGAATGCACTAGTTTAATTAATTATTATAGATGTCTTTGTTGAGCAATGAATACTGTATGCTTTGTAACTCCTGTATAGCTCCTACTGTCTAACCAGGCTTAGAGGATTTGGATTGATGTTCTGGTGAAAGCAAGGGCCATGAAAGTAGTGGACAAAAAGCAAGGGGAATGGAGCAAAGGGAAGGAGACAGGATTAAGAAAACGAGTGGAACTGTGGAGCAGTGTGAAACTAGGAATGGAACCTGAGAAACAAGAAAGTGAAGGGGTATTCGAACACATCTGTGCTACAAGAAATGCAAGGTAAAACCTTCAAAGGGAAATTTTACATTTCAGAAGCTTGCTTTCTACCTTTCCTTCCTTCCTTCTTTTGCTGCTTAGGTTATAAACTTTTCAGAGCAGCTGGAGGAAATCAACCCTCTGTATGCTTGAATGACTCTCTGGGCAATACAAATGAGTCATCAATGTGTTTAGTGTGCAGCAGGAGAAAGATGATACTGGAACAAAATGTTCCGGTGCATACTTGTGTAGTGTCTAGCATAATGGGCCTCTGCTCCTGACTGAGGCCTCTGGGCATTCCAGTGATGTAAATATTAACTAATAATAATAAAAGGACAAGCACTTTATTTGCATCCATGTTACCATCTGTTGTGTAGACTGAACCAGTATCAAGTACATGTTTAGCTTTGTGTGCTTTTCGCTAAGCAGTACACTTCATTTTCTGCAAAGAACCTGGCAGTTTTAAAAGCTTCCAGTAATTTTTTAGCATTGAAAGACATTGTCAACATTTTTTAAATCTCCTTGCTAATAAGCAGTAGCTGTAGACTGGAATTAGTAGTAACATATGGATGCAGTTGCTGATTTCACTACAATTAAAAATATATGTAATGATAATCTGATCTTAATAGACATGCTTTGAAAAGAAGGTGCCAGGCTACTTACATAGCAAATAGAAGCATTTTTTTTGGATGATGTACAATAACAAATGTAGATTTTGCTTCTTTTTCACAATATATCGGTGAAGTACAGTGCCCAATAATTACTAGTACCTTTAGAAAGACAGAGGAGACTACCAAGCTGAGTGTGGCTGTTGAGTAGGTCACTGCCCTTCCCAAGCAACCGTGTAAGGTTTCTTTAGTCCAGAAGGGTACACTGACAATCTGCTCTACGCACGATGAGACATAAGAATGCACAAGAAAACTTCTGAGCTGGTTTAAGATCTTGAGTACGTAAAAACAAAAGCTGCTATGTGCAATTAAAGAAAAGAAAAAAAAGATCAAAAACATCTGTGTCTTGAGTCTCTGCAAGTTTCAGGAACTTCTTAAGTAAATGCCTAGCTTGTTTTGTGAATTGAACCACACCTCTTTTTTCAGGGGAAGGCAGAGAAATCACTTGTCACTGACAGCCTAAAGTAATGGAAATTTGCACGCAAAATCTGGTGAGTGGTTTAACCTCAGCATATGGCAAAGACACCAATGGAATTATGAACAGGAGCATCATCAGCACATTATTTATAATTTTTCTTTACACACAGACACACAAGTAAACAATAATTCTGTGAAGTGATAAATGAATAAATAAGGTGGAATTTGGCCTGAAGTAAACAGAGACACAAAATAAATTTTTGGCAAAAATAAGACATCATAAATAAACTGTGATTTTGTATTTGACAGTTGTAGCTTAGTGTTAATTATTTATGGTAATACTTCAAAAAGCACTAGCAGACACAGTGCCAAGTTTAAAAAACATAATGGCCTACAAAGCTATAGGTCTTCTGGCCTGACATTTATCCTGAGAAACATAATTGCTGAACTGCTAATATCGAATGCAAATATTAAAGAAAACAAACAACAAAATGAAACAAAATCATGACCTAACTTAAATAAAGTGATATCATTCACATCAATCAACATAGGTTTAGAGTTAATACAGTCTGCCAAGCTAGCCTATTACCTGCATTTGATGATTCTGGATGTTTTGTTCATACAGGTAAGAGCATTACATAATTTTTTTAGGGTTTTTTTTGTGAAGTATTTGTCCTGTTAGCATATGGGGTCTTTTAGCTAACATATTACAAGGAGTAATTGTACTGGTTTTGGCTGCGATGGAGCTAATTTTCTTCATAGCAGCCTGTATGGTGCTGTGTTTTGGATTTGTGACCAAAACAGTGTTGGTAACACAGGGATGTTTTAGTCACTGCTGAGCAGTGCTTACATAGAGTCAAGGCCTTTTCTGTTTCTACACCACCGCACCAGCGAGCAGGCTGGGGGTGCACAAGTAGCTGGGAGGGAATACAGCTGGGACAGCTGACCCCAGCTGACCAAAGGGATAACCCATAGCATATGACACCATGCTCAGCAATAAAAGCTGGGGGAAGAAGGAAGGGGGTTTGAAGTTACACATGTGGAGTTACAGTATTTGTCTTCCCAAGTGATCGTTATGCGTGATGGAGCCCTGCTTTCCTGGAAATGGCTGAACACCTGCCTGCTGATAGGAAGCAGTGAACAAATTCCTTATTTTCCTTTGCTTGCACATGCACCTTTTCTTGGCTTATTAAACCACTTTTACCTTGACCCATGAGTTTTCTTGCTTTTGCCCTTCCAATTCTCTTCCCCATCCCATGGAGGGAGAGTGAACAAGTGGCTGTGTGGGGCTTACCAGGAGTTAAACCACAACATACAACATGATACACACTAAATGTAGCAAAAATTTGTTGCGACTTAGAAAGTGATTTTAAGTCGTGATTAAACAATGAATCACCGTCATCAAGACAATGTGTTACTAGTACTTACCAGCCACTGATTCTGTTTTAGACCACTTGAAATAGTTTTCCCTAAGACAATGTCTGGGGATGGTGAGAGAAATGGCTCTCTTCGAGGGTCCATTATAAAAAAGAATACGTGAATGGGACTGAACCTGGTCCTGGTGCTGTCCTCATTACTCGAAGAGCATCAGCTGGATTTGCACTCTCAAATACTTGCATTTGTCCTCAGGTTACACTCAGGGCATGCAGCACATACTAAAAAATTCTTCATGGTATAAAATCACCATGCTCATAGGCTGCAAAACAGTCCTCACATTACTTAAGATACTTAAATTGATTTTTTTTTCTCTAAATAATGATGGTGGTTATGCCTTGGGTTAGAAGGATACTGCAGGCTGTGTATGTGGTCAGTCTGCTCTACCAGGGGCTAGATTTAAACATTTTTGGCATTAGTCAGTCCATAAAACTTGGCTTGGGGAACAGAGATCTGCCCTTGCATTTGGATTGGTCTTGGATTTTTGCACCCATCTATTCCACATTACTGTTACAATATGGAATAAAACATGACTGACAAAGACTGAAAAATATTAAATAATGGAAAGAATGATGTGTTGCTAGAAAGTTATATGGAAGCTTCTAAACTAGAAACAAACAAACAAACTTGTGTTTTAATATGTTGAAATGTGTGGTGACACACTGCATAAATTGGAAGACAAGAAATTGTATTCCAGGGCTATGTGACTGGGGAAAAATAAATTCAGTTATGAGAGGGTTCATCAGCTGTATGTAAACTTCCATTAAGACACCTGAACTAAAAGAACTAATGTGAATATTGCACATACAAGCAGGACATTACTGACTTGCTGTTGAGACCACACTCTACATTCAACAATGGTGAAGCAGCTAGTACAGTGCAGTCTCTTGCTAGTGTCCACATTTCAGAGGATAGATGGTCACAGTGGCCACTTTTTGGTTTATAAAATAACATGTTCTAAAATACTTACTTGTAAAAGTAAAAAGATCTTAGTAATATTCTGTAAGTGAAATCACTGTGGCACCTGGTTGTTAGGAAATTAGAAATGGGTGGAAAGGAATGAATTCTGTGTGCAATCTCTGTTACAAATGGTATAGCAAAATTAGACACATTAGAAGGGTTTCTGTTGCTATGTATATTTTATTCCTGAATGGCAAATTACTTCTGAGTTATGTATCTAAATTAATCTGTGTTTTATTTCCCCTCCTACGTGGGCAGAAATTTTTCCCAAATCATTGGCCAAGCAAGTGCCTTCTAAGACAGCTTCTCATTACTTTCTTGTCTAAGAAAGGCCCGCGTAAGGCCAGGGTAGATTTATTGTACTATAATGGATGGAACAGGTGAATTAATAGACATTCCACACTATTAATTTCCATGAGGAAAGTAAAAAAATTATTCATAAGGTTGTCTAAATTAAAGCCCTTCCCATTAAACTTACTTGGAATCCTTTTTACTTGCTTTCATTCTGCTGATGTATAAAGCAGTGGTGCAATCATTATGCCAGGAAGCAAGAAGTAGGTGTAAGTTAAAGTAACTTGTGAGCTTATTTGACCTGTATTGTCTTCAGAGTCCTTGGGGTGAAAACTCATGCAAGTCAACTTTCTCCTGTCCACTTTAAAGGAAATTCACAACTGTGTGTCCATAAAAAAATGCTTATATGCAAAATAAACTCTGTTTGTGGGCACAAGGAATAAACCAGCATAACTTTCCAACATATCACATATAAGTCAGTTCATAGGCTCATACCTTTTAAGGCCAGAAAATATAATCTTAATCATCTTGCCAGACTTAACATAGGCCATGGGGCTCTGAACTAATTTTTGATTCAGCTGTAGTAGATGTAGCTGAAGGAATAAAGCGACAGTCATTTTTTATGATTTTCAGCCCCTTGTACACTTTCACAATGAAAATGCAACGTCCAGAATTAAACTCTCTGACGATACAGCTTTCTTCCCTTAGCTAGCTTTGCTGAATTTGCAAGTGTCTGTAAACTACGTGCAGAAAAGTACGTAACTCGGACATAGTTTTTAAGATAAAAGTACGATTATATTTTACAATTTCCACTGAGAAACAAAAGCATCAAACATGAAGCCTAGGAAAAATTAATAACTAAACCAGTACTGATTTCCACAATACCAGCAGAACATAAGGACAAGTCAGTAAGACTAGATGTAAAAGAATTTGATGTATCTTCACATGCCTTTTTAAAGCTTGACTTATAATTACCAAATACAACCTCTTGAATTTCTCTCATGAAAGATGGAAAACGTCTACTCTTACGCTAGATGATTTTTTCTTTTTTTCGGTTCATGGCCAAAACAATTCTGGGATGAACAAAAACAGGAAAGTCAGATCAATAGTCAAAAGGTATATTTTGCTTTCTACTGTTCATTTGCATTGGCATGGCTATGAATCTTATGCACTGACTACGTGTATGATTATGTTTGGCTGCAGCGTGATTCACTAAATGAATTCTTTTGCCAGAATTACGAGTGTTCTGGGAACTCTCTTTCTTTAAACCCAGAGATAAGGCAGAAGTACTAGAATCGTATTCATATCTCCAGCCAGAGCAGTTAGCACTGAAAAGCATGACCTATAGTCCAGACTTTGGAATGTGGGATTTTATGTATGTTTGTTGCCAAGGTGGTCTATTCTGATGCTGCATCTTGACAGCAATTGTTTAAGATAGACAAAGGGCATGGAGCATCTGTTGTTTATAAAACACAGTAATTGCAATAGAGAATGACTTTGGGGACACCATGAGAAACAGAGAAATATCCGCTTACTACAGAGATAGTGGAAGATGGGACCTTGCTTCAGACTAGGTATTCAGCAGGATAACACAGAAGATACTTAGGGAAAAGAGTACAGAATATGGCTATGAATCAGGCAAAACACAGACCCAAAACAAATGCAATACCATGCTGCTGGCAAGGAAACAGAGCTGCAGTGTTTGCCTTGTGAATAAGAATATGTTACGAAAAACATGTGTTCTTGAGAAAGTTCAAAATTTCTTGCCCATTGTAGCTACCACAAGGTATGGCTAGATATATAATCAGAAAAAAAGAGATTGTCTACTGAGTCAAATTATTTACTTGGATTTCCTACTTAATTAATATAGGTGCTGATGACTGTAATTTGAGTAAATCTCAAATGAACAAAAGGTTTAGTGAAACAAAGGTAAAAAAAAGCATACTGCAGACTTGACATCCTGGCTTGATGTCAGACCTGCCTCATCAATATAGAGCTGCCCAAAAATTGCTGGGCTATATCTGACCCTACTTACTGTCTCAAGACCTTATCCTGACGCCGACTTGCTGATGACTTCCCAGCTTGACCTTGGATGTTACCTATCCCTACAGACTTATCTGGGAATCTGGACTCTTGGCTGAACCTGGTTATCACAACCAGATCTGTTTTGCTGGTCTAAAACTAGGTATTTCCAATTTTAGAGAGTATAGGAATACTAAACACGGAACGACGTTGAGAATTCCGCTGAAGTGATAACCTGGATAACCTGCCTGCAAATCTCTCAAGAAAAGATATTGAAGTGGTAAGGATAAAATAAAAGGTATGAAAGGAAAGGGGAACCAAGTCTCAGCAAGTTAAAAGCTGTGAACATAGCTACAGAAAGGAAACTGAGCAACAGTTAGAGCCTTTGTCAGCATACCAGGTGGCGGCAGCAGTAGCTGCCTTCTGCTTGTACAATAGCTTTCAATGAATGTGCTGTCTCAATCCCTCACACTTTTACTAACCTTGTGTCCATCAGCTGCTGAAATCCATATCTAGCTATAGTGAATTTGGCATTTTGAGTAGAATAAACTTTGGGTCCTCTTTACAGATGATATTAAAGAAAAATAATGCCAGGCATCAGAGTTACAAAAAGGGGGGTCATGCATGAGCTGTTTCTCCTTTATGGTCAGGCACAGTAGCAACAGCTGGAGGAATTTAACCTTGTACATGCTTGAATGAGTCCATGTGCAATACAAATGAGTGATCAATGAGTTCATTGTTCTGCAAAAGAGTAACAGGATTGAAAAGCAGTAGGTACTAGTAAACACCATAACATCTCAGTAGTCTTCTATGGAAAGCCTCATTACCATCATGAAATATTGCAAGAAGCACAGAACAGGTAAAAGGCTCTAATATTTCTTTTGATCATTCCTGCTGAACTAGCTTTTAGAGAAAGAATATGCAACATGTAGTAAAGCACTTTGAAATAAGAAGAGGAAGAGCTTATGAGAGCTCTGCTAAAGGGCTGTCACATTTGCTAGAGAAAAAAAGGTCAGATTACACTCTAAAACTACTGTTCCAAGGACTCCTGGCCAAGGGGTGAGGATGACCTCTATGCTGCCGTAGATAGCTTTTCACAGATAAGGTTGCTCAGTGTCTATATGAGTGCTTTAGAGAAAGAGAGGGAAAATAGAGAGACATCAGAACTTATCCCCAAACCTTAAAGTCAACCCAGAAGAAACTGGTTTATGAGAGAAATTAATATCAGACCTGTTTATTTTAATGTTGGCATGATTTTGCTTTGGGGTGTTTTTTGGGGGGTGGGTGGAGAATTGGATTAGTCTTTTTCATTGTTTGGTTTTCTGTTTTGGGAGACTACCTTAATATAGACAGAATATAGCTGTTAAATGTCTTCTAGTTGTACTCATAATTTTTGTAGAATTCTAGTGAAAACTTGTTACTAAAAATATGTTTACTGCTCACAGAGCAAATATTTGAGAGATTAAATTATGAATTTTAATCTATTTCCTACCAGATACCTGACTTAATTTGCATTTATTCATTCATTGAACAAAATCTGTATGTCAAGAAAAATAATACTGCATTTGAATAAACAGTTCAAATGAACAATTTAAAATCCCTGTTATTGAGAGAAAATATGTGGTGCATAGTCACAGGTAATGAATATAGTTGAAAAAATATTAAGCTGTTTGTGGGCACTTGACACACGGAAAAGAGGCTAAATGTTATTATATTATCCACTGTGAATCATTTGCTCTTGCACACTCCCTCAAGTCACTCTTCTTTTGATCTGATAATGTGGTGCCAACAGAGGGTACAGTGCCAGAGGAGCGTGTCATCCTTAAAAGAAAGGGTTTTGTTATTATTACTATTATTATTATTATCATTATCTCCTTTTATTGATAAGCACTGAAGTAGCAGGGATTTTGCATTGCTTGGGGCACAGTCAGTAAGAAGAGGCTATCTCTATTTACCACTAGTATGTAGAGACTGAACTTCATACAAAAAAGAGCAAAAGATTTTTTAATTGTGAAGATCATCTTCTACCTAAATGTTTAATGGATGGATGGAGAGAGAAGGTTCGAATATATGGCAGCAAGGCAGGGAGAGAAAATATAGTTCTATGTCATGACACTTCATAAGGTTAAAAATAAAAAGAAAAAAATCCAGAAAGCTCTTGTACGTTAGTATAAAACAGTAGAAGTGATACTAATCACTGTTTCCTTGCATTCCTGTTCCCCTCTAAAGCTTGATACCTGCTCTGGTGGGATTAAACTTTGCCTCATATCATCCTGGAAAAGAAATCACTTAATACTAAGTAAGACTGAATTCAAAAGAACAGGATACATGTTGAAAGGATAATTAGCTTTTACCTATCCCAGGTACATTTTCCCCAGACACACAGAGGAATATGTACTCCTAAACTTCTCTTAGCTTGAATATGTTTCCTCACTGCCCGCTGTGAGTACATCTCTGGTGTTAATCAGTTCCAGTTCCAAGTTCCCTCCGGTGTGCAGGTCCCCTGCCGCTCCAGATTGCATGAATGGTAACTCATGCTGAAGGTCACAATGCGTGGAGCAGCTAACCTCCAAACATATCCACAAATGTTTTTTTTAAAGGTGTGGCAGACGAAAGGGAAGCAGGTTTCTTTCCTCCCTGCATTATTATCCCAACCTCATACATGCCGTAACTGCACACCCCTGGGCACGCAACACATGGCCTCACTTTCATGCTGTAAAGAAGATCACTTCAGCGAGCTGCAGCAGAGCCCTCACATTATTCAGTTTGTCTTGGGAGAAAGAAAAAAAAATAAAATCATTGCACCGTGCTTACATGAGTCTCAGAAAAGATCCAGCACTGATTTCTATGTGACATGGATATAGCCAGTCTGCTTTACTGAGCTAGTGCTCAGCAGTGTGGAGCACTATTCTCTACCTTTTGGTCTGTAGGCAAGGACCACTCCCTGGGGTGGGTGCATTTAGCAGTGTAGATATAACCTCTGGCATCCTCTGAGGGCACGGGTCTCTCTCTGTTACTGCTTCTCAGAAGCAGGATGCAACATTGTTTGGTGTCGTTGCTCCTGCTCAGCCTCTGCTGTCATTTAAACACCTTTTCCCACAAAAACGTAACAGTACATTCTGAGTTTACAGTCAAACTTCAGAGACACATATGAAGATGTCATGCTCTGTTAATGGAAGACCAAATCACGTAAAACAATAAATACCTGCATGTGCTTCTCTGTCTCAGTTTTATCATAACTGGTGAGCATCCTTAGGTTTTGGGAAGAAGCTTGCAAAAGGGCCCAAGACCCTTCTTCGCATTTCTTCTGGCAGACAGTATTTCCTCTGGGCCATGAAATGTCCTTGCATTTCTGCAGCTGACTTTCTCCTTTCAGTCTCTCTTGCTCCAGTCATACCAGACTATGTCTGACTATGTAGCTGCCGAACCCAGGAAAGATTCTCATGTACATAATGGAAAGAGACCTGCATGCCCATGTATCACTGAAGTATCGGTTGTTGTGGATGAAAACTAAGTTGATGGCTAGAGAAATCTCCTCTGCTTTTCATCAGGTCCCCTGCTATGGATAACTGGTGGACAAGGACTATGAGGTTTATTATGGAGTGCACCCATCCTGGAGATAAGAGTATCAGTAAAGCTTTCTTTTATAACTGTCAACCGACTTCTTCAGATAATTGTCAGACAAGTTACCAAAGCCTTTACAGGGCTATATGCTACCAACTAATGTTGTCTTTCACACTCAAACTTAAAAGAAAAATATTCTGGGTTGCATGCATCTCTTTGTTGAACATTATCCCACTTAAGTCATCAAAGTTTAATGACTCTTGTTTTCTCTGTGATAAAAGCAAGAATTTCTCATAACACCACCTGTGGGATTTAGCTCAATGCTGAGCTGAAAGTCAGCAGAAAAGATATGCAAGGCCCAGGTTCAAAGTGATGTTTGCTACCTGACACTTAGTACTAGCACTATCTACTAGCACTGAATACGAAACATAGCCCATAAACTGTAAATAGACTGACTTCTTAACATCCTCATATATTCACTGGTAAAGCTATTTAATATGCATGTGATACTGTATTGTGGGACAAATATGCTTTTATTTTGGAAATCAGCTGTATAAAATTAACATTTAAAACTCAGGAATGGGTCACACTTCTGAACATGCTGAATTCTCTGAACACTTGTAGATGCTTTTTTTCTTTATGATTCTTATAAAAGACTGTAACTGGCTATTATGTTCTAATATTTGAATTTTCACAGAATCACAGAATCACAGAATGGTAGGGGTTGGAAGGGACCTCTGTGGGTCATCTAGTCCAACCCTCCTGCCGAAGCAGGGTCACCTACAGTAGGTTGTAGAGAACCTCGTCCAGGCGGGTCTTGAATATCTCCAGAGAAGGAGACTCCACAACATCTCTGGGCAGCCTGTTCCACTGCTCCGTCACTCTCAGAGGGAAGAAATTCTTCCTCATATTCAGACGGAACTTCCTGTGCTTCAGTTTGTGGGTTCAGTCTGTCACCTGTTGAAGTAGGCAAATATGTCTAGGGTAAGAACAGGTATCTCATTAAGCAAATTAAACAAAAAATGAGAAATGACCTGTAAAGAAAGAAAGACAAGTTTAACTTCTTTCTTTCCATTTGCTCCCTGTGACTATAATTCATGTAAATTTCCTTAAGGTACCAGTCAGTATTTCATGAGAAGTGCCTCGACAGAGAGGAAGGTATCATGTACCAGGTAGCCTTTGTATTCTTGCTGTGGCACTTCCTTTTCACCCACTCTTTGCTATACGTGGCTCAATTATTATTTATGAAACTAAACTGTATCAGGAGATGACAAACTAGAAACAACTTTCATTTATAATTTATGTAAGAGATAATGTCTTCTGAAAACTGTAAGTGGAAGTGTGTGCTGCTAAGAAGGTTTGTCCTGTATTTAATAAGTATGAGAAGTGTCCACTCAGGAGCTTAGTGCGACAATCACTGGAATCAATGCAAATGTTATTTTTTATTTTACCAAGTGTATGTCCAGACTTTAACAATGAAATGTGGAGCAGCACGGTTCTGTGTCTGATTGTAAAAAAGCTTTTTAATCAGCACAGATAGTCAGCTATTTCCTAGTCCTCCTTCAGACCTGGAATTTCACATTCCTCAGTATCAGTGCCAGATTCTCTCCTCAGATTCAGCTCTAGCTCAAGCACTTCATCAAAGCTTCAACCCTTTGAATTTAGAGTTTTCTTCAGAAACATGGTGCAGGTGCAATGACAGGACTGAAAACATGGACAAAGCTATTTTCTTGGTGTTAGAGGTGAAATGTATAACCTTTAGAACTGATCTTACATGCTATCATCTGGAGGTCAAGTAGAAGGGTCATAGGATGGAAAAAGACCTGGAAATAATCCAGTTCAAACCTTATTAATAGTAAGTAAGTGTCCTGTACAGGATCTACAGAAAATCTACTTTATACAACCTTGTATATCACAGACCACATAGCTCGCTTTAGTATTCTGTTACAAAGTGAAGATTTATGGTAAAAGATCAAAACTCTCAACCATACAGTACTTCAGTGAGAAAGCAGAATCTCTGTCTGTGTCCAGGATTCCTGTAGTCAGAAGAAATTTGAGAGGCAGAATTTTCACCATGGGCTTTTACCCACATATAACCCACATGTAGCACTCCATTACACAAGTTGCTCAGTTTATACTTTTCTTAAAGTGTCTTGTTATTTAGACACTACATAAGGAAAGTACTTTGTCTGGATAGGGAAAGAAGTCCCCTTCATAAGAAAAATTGCTTAATGCCTCCTGGATGCACAAGAAAAGTGAAAAACAATAGCTCATTTGAGGCAGGGTTTATGGCTTAGCGAGATTATTAGTTCTCTGAATGAATAGTTGTGCATTTCTTCAGTTTCATTTAACGTACAGACAAAAATACCTGTAGACTAAAATTAAATGTATTAGGCTGCTCATGACAAATAGCAGAAGGAGAGATATTTAATAATATTTTTAATGT
>Ga0065711_1034489_pt1 | contig 23684 bp, 16 predicted proteins | sample Hoacrofraction12_FD_59098 | JGI IMG/M metagenome (GOLD analysis project Ga0065711, IMG submission 59098) | Hoatzin crop microbial communities from Cojedes, Venezuela - Epithelial fraction 12 v2 (version 2) | ecosystem: Host-associated > Birds > Digestive system > Esophagus > Crop | place...
AAAAAAAAAAAAAAAAAAAAGAAAAGAAGAAAAATCGGATTTGTTTCTGGAAGGCAGGAGGTGGAAAAAAAAAAAAAAGGCAGTCCTTTCTGAAGATAAAAGTAACCTGTTTAAAGCATACGAGTAAGTGAAAATACATTTAATGATGAGGCAAATCTGCTTGCATTTTATTCAAATAAACCAAAATTTGCTTCTATACCTTTCAAAATGGGAACGTCTGTTAGGTAGATCACTACAAACACTGAAAAGTGTTTTTAACTCTATTTTTAGAGCATTTCTTAATTGTTCCCATGGAAAAAAATGTCCTTTCAGTACAGATTCTGAGAAACTTTCAGCAGGTTATTTCATTTCTGTTTCTCTTCTGAGCCAAGTTTTTCTCTTTTTTTCCCCCCTCTTTCTTTTCTTCTTGTTTTGTTTTTCTCTTTTTTTAACTGAAAAAGCCAAATCTCTTTCTCATGTAACACTAGTCAGTACACGTCAGGAATTAAATTGCTCTGTTCAGCCCGTATCAGATAAAACTTTGCTGCAGCTTTGGCTGTAGCAATGCCCTCATTGATTGATTTCAATGGTTTAAACAGTTGCACAAGCCCAGAGAATTTCACACACTTTGAATGTTTCATTTTACACTATTAGCTGATACAGGATCACCTGGTTGTTTCCTTCCTTCTTTGGTTTTAGCATATCTCCATTTTTCGGGCTCATGGAAATGAGGTTAATTTGTACTTGCAGCATAGCAGTATTCTTCCAGATTCAGATATATGTTCTTTATTGGTGCAATTCAGTAATGCAGCCCAGAGTATTCATATGTAATTTTGCATGGCCCTAGTTGTGGGAGCTTGACTCAAAGAGCTGTCCAAGAGCTTCACAGCTCCTCAGAACCACTATCTCCACACCTCAAAAGCAGCCCCAGGTCTGTACCGATGCCCTCATTCTGATCTGCCCTCTGCAAAGAGGAAGGGCAGTGAAAGGCTAGTCAAAGCTGGTTTTACGTCTTCGTATTGAGAAACTTCAGAGGACTTCGAATTAATGAACATGAAGAGCCATTATCCTCATGAACAACAACACAGGAGGGAAACGGCTCTTGAAGTTTGGTCCTAATCATCCAACTGTTCCGTTATCTGCCTTTAACGTTGAAGTCCAGAAGTAGATGGTACAAATGCAAGGGGAATAACCCAGCAGCAGACAGATGGAGGCATGATCTACTCCTTATGAGAGGTCTCATTCCCATCCGTAATTGTTAGCAGAAATAATAAATAAGATGCTATTTATTACACGATGCAGCATTTTGTCAACCTAAAGCTTTTTTCTTTTCTTTTTTCTGCTTCTTCTTTGTTAGTACCTGGCCTTTACCATCTGCTGAATAGAGATATGATAGCAAACACCAGATTATCTTCACCCGTATCTGATACAGTTTCATGTCAGAATTGCTTAAAATGTTTTTCTCTGAAAGAAATGATAAATCATAGCCCTCATTTTTCCGTACACTTTCCAAGGCAATGGTTTCCAAACTGGTTTGGACCTTGCCCCGCTGTCAACTCGCAGCATTACTTGCACACCATGAATCACCGTTACTGTCAAACATCTAGCCGAACTCCTAGGAAAGCATGGCTCTGTGTGCCAGCTGTATACTGTGCCCTCAAAGGCCACCATTTGGGACACTCTTCTGCTAAGAAACAGGTTATACACGGGCCACAGTACAGTCAGAACCAAGTCTTCCCTCACCACATAAGACGGAGATCTGAGACACAAGAAAATGTCCGTCTTCCTGTAAGTCCTGTATGAAGGCCAGGGATAAATGACAGCTGAGTGTTCAGATGAGCTCAGTGATCGTTTTTTATTCTGGGTGATCCTTTTTTATTTCTGGCTGAAAGTCTAGTGACAAAATGCTTTTGTTTCTGCAGAGCACAGAACAAAACATTGGAAATCATCTGGTAGAAGGAGTCCACCAAGACACCCATACAAGGGTTGAGGTGCATGGAAGACATATGAAGGGTAGATGTTTATATACCCTCCCCATACCTCCCTGTGTGGACACAGAGGAGCTCATGCAGCATGCGTACCTGTGTCACTCAGCAGGAAGACCCTGAAGGTGCTGGTCTCTCCGGGACACTCTGCCACCTCCATGAAGAACCTTCCCCTCACAGCGCTGGCCCTAACCAGCTCTGTGAGGCTGCCTCCTGCTCCTGCACCCTGTCACTTGCAGGGCTGCTTTTCCCCTACTCATGGCAGTGCCAGCAGCTCCAAGGAGCTGAACAACAAGGCCACCAATTCACTGGGTTCAGTGACCATGAGGCTCCTGGTCCCCCTCAAACACATGGGCCAGACCCTACTGTCACTGAAGGCTGGGGTTTTGTGTTTGAGTTCTGTGAAAGGAACACCGAAGCCTGCTGTCTGCTCGAGGAACTTGAACCCTTCTGACCGGGAGGGTGGAAAGAGGGATGGCTTGCGTTACTTGCCAGCTTCATTGTTGAAACCTCAAATTTTGATGCTTCCAAGCTTTGCCCAGCAAGTCATTCTCCAAACTTGAAAATTACACAAGTGCCCAAAGAGAGGACACACAGGGAGTTTCCCTCCAGCTGACTGGCTGAGGATTTTTAACTTTCTGGCCTACAGTTGGCAGAGTGTCTACCAGTTCATGTGAAGCTGTAAGTGTGTCATCAGGATACCACATGCTTTGATAATTACTGTAGCGGGTATTAAAGTTAATCCTCTGCTGTATAGATCACTTACAAAACACAATAACTGAACCAGAAATCCTTATGTGAGACAGCCATAAAATCAGCGGCTGAAAGTGCCAGCACGTCTCTGACACGTCCGGCGTAAGCTGGAACCCAAAATTCCTGCCTAGTGCAGCCAGTTAGGAATCCAACTGTCCTGTGATTATGAAATCTGAGGCATGGCAGAGCAGCTTATGTCAGATCTACTGCGTATCCATGAGTCTTAAACCAAGACTTGTGAATATAACCCATGCCCTTCCTGGCTTGTGAGAAGGGTCATGAGCAACTGGTGAAATTTCAGACTGAAATAGCCAATGCATCATTCAGAGGATCCCGCTCTTCTTCCTTTAAAGACCAGACACCCATCCCAGATGCGCTGGTCCTACCCTGCTATATTCCCAGCATGAAATCTCCTGTTCTGCAGAAAGCACAGAGAAAAAACATTCTAGGCTTTCTCAACTTTGGCTCAAGGCAGGACACAGAGCTAAAGTCACCTTTGCAAGCATGACAGAGAGGCAAAGACAACCATCCTCCTCATCCTACTGCTCTTCTTAGCTACCTCCCTGCAGCAGCTGACACATTACTGTGTTTTCACAATACTTTCACCATACAAGTGGTTGAAGTCCCAAGAACCATGCTAAGATAGTTTCAGTCTTTCCCAATAGGAGAAACTCAGTGAACTAAATAATAATGGCAAACAGCATGTCACCTCCCTTAGATCAGTATTTTCTCTGGTTTTTCCTACATCTTTGTATCAAATTACATTCAATAATAAATTTGATAACAGTCAGCACGAAGTATCAATACCAAATATCACCACCTGCTGCCACCACAGCTGTGTGGTGCTTGGACAACACTGGCTTCAAAGTGAAGAATGGCTCTAACCCAGTAACAATGCTTGAAGGTAGTTTTATCCATCCTGAGTCATTTGCAGGCATAAAATCTTTGCCTGAAGATTTCCAAGTAGCTGCCTCCCCTGTGCTGTATTCACTGTGTGCTGTGAAAGCAGTATTCATGAATAACCCTTTGTATATCCTTGGTTAGGTACAAGAACCTTCCCATACTTTCAGATGGGAACTTCAGCTTTTAAGAGACATCAAAGAGTCCAAACACCAAAGCAGCACAATATGTTAAGAGGATATCAAGCCTATCCATGCTGTAAATTGGCTCAAATCAACTCCAAAGTCTTCATCATTATCTTTGAACAATTCTCTTCACCTAGGTCCAGGATATATAAAAGGCTATCAGCTAAGGATATGTAAGGGAAATTTCCTCAAAGACCAGGACTAAAGCCCTGGGTAACTCAATACTCACTACTCTACATATAAGGCTCTTTCTCTGGTCTTACCCTTCCCTTACTTTTAAACACACAGAAATATCCACAGTTAAAAAAAAAAAATCCTTACTAAATAAGTTATTTTACAGAAATAATTTCACTTCAAGCGAAGAATAAAGAAAACATATCAGAACCCAAGAGTTCAGACACATTATGAGATTCATTGTGTACCACAAGACGAAACAGCTTTACAATAAGCTGGCCCAGAGCCACAGGAGGCAAAGGCCAACCCAGACTGTGGAGAAGGCGAGGACACAGCTGGACTGGCAGTAACTGGAGTAGCTGAAGGATGCAGTGGCCTTTGGGAGCAGACAGAGGAGGTGCAACGTCCTACTGGTGCAGCTTGCCCTGAAGTGTGTTAAGCTAACCTTCCGACAAGCATCAGTACTCATGCAGGAGCTAGTAACGAATTACACTTACAATTTCACCCTAGATTATGTACAATGGCTCATTGTGTACATCCAGCCTTACCTACCAAGGAAGAGATGTGTCCTTCCAAAAAAGATCCATGCAATATGCGCTCAAGGAGGTAGACCTCTGTTCTTAATATCACAAAAGAGATGCAATTCTCAGTTTCATATTTAAAAATGCTTTAAAATTTAGAGCATTTGGGGTTTTTTTCCTTCTATTTCATAACCAAAAAGAGGTTGGAACGGGGTTAGAATTTTCTACCAATGTTTGGTTTTGCCTAGAAGTCTTTTTAAACATGTTCCCTACCAGTGTTATTTCCACTAGCCTTTATTATTTTAATCAGGCTCATTATCCTATTCATTAGACTTGAAGTAGAGGTAATTCTCAGTGAGTTCTGAGTAACAGTGCCACTAGGACTAAATAGCTATTAATATTGTAAATCTAAATGAGCCCTAAAAACCGGTCAAACTGAGGTTAAAACCACAGCAAATAGACAAATTAGCAGGAACATTGAAATTAAATGGCCATTTTGGTTAGGTTGTCAAACTGAAATGGCAGGGAATAAATCTTCATAAATCCTTAAACAGGAGGTTAGAAGAGGTAGTTATTTAGGTAGTTACAAATCATATGAGCAAATTTTTGCCTGCAGCAGTAAAATTAAATTTCAGCTGGGCGTACATTTTAGTGCTGGAACCAAATTACTGTTTATGTCTAGATCACAATCGCAAGGCCAGCAAAGGCTTCCTCCCTAGCTAATCTGTTTCCTTCTACCTCCCCACAGAAATTATAGACTTCAACTAGGAGATCTTTGAGGGAAATGTCTAGCAGCTTGCTCTCGCAGATATTTGTGTATATGTATAGAGAGGTATACACACACAAATATATATATATAGCTGACAGCTTACTTTCTCTGGAACCCTTCACAAAATGGGACAGAAGAATTCAGTCTGAGATTTAAGCTATAGAAGTCTAAGAGATTAACCTTGGTCCTCAGGTAAGGTTTTTGCAGGAATTCGTAGGCACAGGGCAGCATTGAGCCAATTATCTTTACCAACCTTCCCAAGACAGTTGGCAGTCCCAAAAGGTCAGGCCTTCACCACACACTTTGGCCCTCAGCTGGCCTCCCCTCAGAATCTCTGTTGGAGGCTCCAGGCAGCGTGAAGCATACCTTGGATTTGGAGAAGAAGCATACAGTCCAGACAGTTCCGTATATGCTGCTGAGCCAGAAGTTTTCTTAAAATAGTACTTGTGATTACAATAAATATAATCATAGCAATAGAAAGAAACATGTGAGGTCATCTCTGAACCCTCCTTTCTGGAACAGGTGATCTGAGTATACCTTTGGCATTACCGACATCTAGTAGAGTTTCTAAGAATCTGTAAAGAGCCAAAAAGACCTCTGAAGACGAGGAGGGCACAGAGCTACAGCAGCATGAATGGATCAGAACAAGTCTGAGTCCTTGCAATCTGGCACTGCCCGCCTGAGCACTCTACCTCCCTAGCACAGGGCATGTGGGAACAGATAGTCGCTCCCATTCCCTGCTTGCAAGCTTCTCAGGAGGCTTTAAAAGATAAGTTCTCATCCTCAGCATTTTACTGTTGCTCTTCAATGGAAGGGATCTGGAAAACTAGCTGTATAATCATCGGGAGGCATTATATGTGAAGGCGTACAAAGCATCTTCATACCCAACCTCACATTTCATTCTTTTGCTTACTTCCTAACCCATCTGAAAATTATGTCCCAGAAAAAAAGTTAATAGGAAGGAAGATGTGAAAGGAGCCAGGGAAGTTTTCAGTGATACTTTGGTGGAACTGTGTAGAATCATAGAATGGTTTGGGTTGAAAGGGACTGTATAGGTTATCTCATTCCAACCTCTGTGCCATGGGCAGGGACACCTTCTACTAGACCAGTTTGCTCAAAGCCCCATCCAACCTGGCCTTGAACACTGCCAGGCAGGGGGCAGCCACAGCTTCTCTGGGCAACCTGTGCCAGTGCTTCACCACCCTCTTTATCAAAAAAATATTCTCCCCTATGTCCAATCTAAATCTACTCTCTCTCCATTTAAAACTATTGGCACTTGTCCTGTCACTACAGGCCCTGGTAGAAGGTGTCTACCTTTCTTATAAGCCCCCTGTGCTGGCTGAAGAGCCACTCAGCCACTCCGGTTTTTCCCCTGCCTATACAATACTTAGATTACATTGAGGAAGTGATTATTCTCCTCCTAGCTAGAAGTGATTATTCTCCTCCTCTCCTGCGTAGATGTGACTGTGTATGTCCTGTCCCACTCATGCACCACCCCAAAAGCCATCCAAGCTGTGATTCATATCCTGTCCCAGGGGCTGCTTTAAAAATTCCTGGCCATGCTTGCCATGGGAAGCCTGTTTGTCTTCGGGCCACGAAAAAAGTGCTGTTACCCTGTGTGTTTTTAAATGGTATCCTTGCACAGCTTTCAGAAGCAATAGCAATTGTGGAAGAGCTTTTAAGGGTAAATGACATTCACTTCATAGGAAAAATAGTTTGGCAAAAATAAGAACCAAGTGGAAAACAGATGCTAAAATTGGTTCGTCAGTTCTTCAACCGTCTATGGCTCCATTAAAAGATGTGCATAGCCGTTACGGTCAGCCACCTGCCTCGTAACACTGGGTTTCTGTATCAGTCCCACATAGCCAGCTGCACCAGGATTTTCTATCACTTGTTAAATCAGAGAGCAAACTTATCATTCTCAAGGCAAAACAGACAGTATCCTGAACTGGTCACGCGGCAAATCCACTGGTGACTGAGACCTTTTTCTCCAGCTTGTTGAAAAGTTGCAAGTTGTGGAGATTCAACAAGCTTTACTCACTTTAAATGAATTGCTCTCCACACATACTTCAACAGGCTGCTGTGGTTTTCAGGGGGATTTTTGAGTAAGCCTAGAATTTCATTACTGTATGCAGATTATTTCAGAAAAGTGAAATCACTCTTAAAAGCTAGTACAGCCTGTTAGTCTCTCTCTTCTCCAACTCTTGCTCCATTCAATTGAGTTTTGCGTACAGAGGGAAGTGACTCAGAAGACAATCATTTTCTGTGGTAACTAGTGCTGGAAAAGCATCAGTGAAATCACTACCACATCAACCAGAACTCTCTTACAACCTCCTCAAAGCAGATGCAGGCAGAGGCAAAGCACTCTACTCTGGAGGAGTTCCTGGCACAGGACTTCACAGGGGGGCTGTAGTATTGATCCCACAGTGTGAAGCCACCTATTTTGGCGAGCTTTAGTTTTACCCTTTTTATATTTTGAACGAGAAGGGAAAATACCCTGCTTACCTGTCAGTAAGCCAGAGAGAGGCACGTGCTTCATGACAGAGTCCAGGAAGGACTCTCTCGTGAAGCCATGCAGCACGTACATTTGTAGAAACGCTGTTTTACTTACATCCTTCTGCATAAATTAAATAAAATGCTATGCAAATACTTCCTACACTACCACATATATAACCGAAATGTAACTTACTGTTTGAAGATATAATTTGAGGCCTTGTACTCAGCATATATTAGAACATACAGTTCTGTATATATCATTTTCTTGATTCACAGATGAGTGACAAACTTCAGAAATGTTACTTTTAGTGAAAAAAGAAACAGACAGACAGTTTCATATTCATCTGTAGAATACAACAAGACTCACGGGAGTTTTTCAAGAATTATCAAAGAACTACATTTGCCGCATGCCCACAGTTCAGAGTTATGGGGCGGAACTGCAGTCGCTACTGGCTACCCGGTGACTGGGGTGACTGCGCTGTTTATGCCAGCAGAAGATCTTGCATTTCTTTATGGACAGATATAAGGAAGGAGTGGATGCAGTCCCTGGTGGGTCTTTGCAGACATCCAGTCGTAAGAAATGACACAACAGTCAGCAGCTAGAGCAGCTAAAGCAGATGAGGTAATAAAATCTTCAGTAGCATTGTACTTGCAAACACAGGATGCCCAGACTGGGGACACCATGAGACGAGGACTTACAGAGCTCACACAGGTCTTATCTATGTCTTTGCTTACCGAGCTATACTTGGCTGCTTAAGGAATTTGTTTATGTTGTTGTAGATTTCATGGAGTTCTCTTTTGTCTCCCAGCTCAGTTCTTTCATTGGAATTATTGGTTATCTACCATCTGTCTCTTCTCCTTTTTTTTCCTGATCTGACTGATGTGGTTATTAATAGAAAATTTCTTCATTCCGTGATGGGAATTTGCACAAGTCTACATTATTTAGTTAGTGAATTCCAGTAGCTCAAATTAAAAGGATCAAACTCTGATATTGGCTAAGCTTATGTAAGCTTGGAATAACTCCACTGATTTGAGGAGAATTTGCCGGGATTTACATTGGTATGAGTAAGATAAAAATCTGGTCCAGAGTTTCTACTTCTTCACTCACTTTAGACTTCACCAGTCACACAGCCCTGGATGCTAACAGTCTGACTAAAACTGGAGACAGGCTTTTTAACAGATGCTGGCACTCCATGGTCTTTTCCAGCTATGGAATATCAATGGTCCATCCCAGGACACTTCTGTTAACTAAAGCAATTTAAACCTCCAGCCTAAATTCCAATTAGTAACTAAACTGTTGTTAGAATTTTTTAACAAGCTCTAAATGCATGACAAAATCCAAAATCAGCAAAATACTACTTGTTTGATCTCCATTTCTCATTTGTAAACTAACAAACACAGCTATACACTGGCTGTCAATTATTGCAGTATTCTCCCCTTTGAGGGCCACTTACACAGGGATATAAAGTGGCTTTGCTGTAAATGAGAATTGGGCACTTTGTTTAGCATTTATTTTGCTGTTTATTGTCAGTAATTCTCTGCAGTGCAGTGATTTCATCTTGTGGATAAGATGCATATGGTTGTTGGTTGGCTTCTGCTATTGAGACTTTTGTTCTCTGTTGACTCTGCCCGTCTGAGGGCACGCTACCCGGGCAGCAGCACCAGGGGTACGCACCACCACCCTTGCCTTGCAGCTCACTGTCACATACAGTCTCCCCCAGAGCAGCAGCAATTTTCCTGCAGCGATGACCGCAGACGCCAAGCGCTTTCGTGTCGTGGATCACTATCCACAGAAGGCTTCGTAAACACCACACAATCGAATGCCGCTGAAGCCAGCGGGAGCACCATCGGGCAGTAGGTCAGCAGAGTTTGGGTGGCAGCTCACGCATCTGGCTGCATCATGCGAGGCATGCTGGCTGCGCTTTACTGGTGCATTGAGTGATAGTCCCTGTAAGAAAATGGTTTTTCTCCTTGGTGGTTTATTCAAAGCACTTTGAAATCAGTGGAAAACCCGTGACACCCTGCAATTTTTACTTCAGCTGGCTGGCACAGCCAACTTCAGAGTTTAAATCAAGAAACTTACTGTAGCTGAAACAATCTGAACCCAGATCCATCAACAGGGTAATATCATTTTTAGCTTGCTGCCTGAGGGCACATAACTGACATTTTGTATATGTAAAGTATTGGCGTTCCTCATATGCCAAAGTTTAAACCACAGAAAGAATCTTCTGGCAGATTATACCAGAAGCTCCCCAGAGGCAGTTGAAACAGCATATTATCTGTGCGTGCCTGTGTTGACTAAAAGTTACACGTGGGCTGCACTCCACCATCCAGCAAGCAGAGGCACAATGCTGGCCTTATGCCTCCAGCACTTCAGAGCTCCCAGCACCATCAGGGTCGCTTTCCCACAAGCATCAAGGGAAGAGCTGCCCTCTGCGCAACGCAGCAGGAGATCACTACAGCTCTGCAAGGTCACCACGCCGCTCCGGCCACGTGATAAAAGGAACTAGGGGTGTACAGAGATGGGAGGATACCATGTTGGGTCATCCAGGATAGTATTTTAAAGGAGTCAGGGTTGGCAAAGGGTGGAAAGTCAGTGAACCAGCTTGCACAGAAAATACCAAGAAGTCTGTTCCTAACCTCTAACACTGTTTGTTTGGTTTTTACTCCCAGACAGCCCAAGGCCTAGGAGGGTAATTTTTCATTTATACCAGTTTCTTAGGGCTGCTTGAACGAGCTCCCTTCAATCTTTAATGTTTGTTTCTCAAATCCTCACTTTACTTATAAAGCAAGCCTGCAAATAATAAAAGCTACCAGAGAGAGCAGTGTTTGTCTTTATGTTGGTGTTTATAGAAAGAGCTTGAAGGTCTGTTTGCAGTAGTAAGTTTTGTGATTTAATTATAAGAAAGCTAGCCAATGTGGTGGGTCATTTTGGCGCTTCCATTTAAAATCTCAGGAGATGAAAAGGAGCAGAAATTGTCTGTTCAGCTAAGCCTTTCTCCCCAAGTTAAAATGGCAACATTTTAGTACAAATGGATTTGTGTTATTAAGACAAGAGTTTGTATTAAGTTTTTTCTGCAGCACTTACTAAGTCGTACCAAAGCCCTCACTACTGTTCTTGTGGCAAAGAAAAAAAAGTCTTAAATTTGGAGTAATTGTAATTTAGATCCATTGTAAGTTTTATTTGTATTTTCAGTCAGACTTACTGTCAAGGAAGGTTTGCCACCACATAACTCGCTCTTCTGTCCCTGGCTCACGATCACAGTCAGCCACTGCAGGTAAAGCAGTTAAGCATGTGCAAAGCTAAGCCATGCTGGATGGGCCAAAATAACTTATTTATGTCTGTGTTTTGCTCCCTTTCTGTAGTATTTACCAGATTCATGCTTCTTTGTAGAGATCTTGTTTCCAATTTTACAAGAAATTGGCACTGAGAAATTCCTACCTCACCTACCAGATTTCCATATTCTGAGCAAACACTGCAGGAGGGTGAGATAACTTCTTCTATAGGTGTACATACTCACATGCAATAATATACCTAGTTAAGACGGCCAGCTTTTTTCCTATTGTTCAGAGTTATGATTCTGTTTTCTGGCTCTTCGAGTATTACATAGCTGCTGCCCTTCCCCCGCAAACATTAAGTTCATCTTGAGGGTAGGCTCAAGTGGTTGACCTATAACAAAGTAAACACATGTAGCTCGATCACATGAGCTCAACCCATGCTTGTGTGAGGTTGCTTGATAGCCTGGGGTCTGTGAAAGCAAACGTGTAGCTGCAGCAGTGCAGGCTGCTCCAGGGGGGGAAGTTTACATGAAAGCAAAGCAGAGTTTAGATTAATATCCTCTGGTACGGAGATGTTGCAACCTTGGCCAAGATCACTTACCTCGCAGAGCTTCATTTCACAGCCTCTAGGGTGGTGAAAACTACACTGTCTGCTCACCACAGCACTCTCCCCTGCCCATCACCAGTCTGCCCTGACACTTCCCTCTTTAGGCATTCTCCTGGGCTGTTTTCTGCTCTAGCCATTGTCTTGGCATCACCACAGCTGGGCACATCAGAGAAAGAAGAAAGAAAAATTCAAGTGGCTGACCAGAGCATCACCCCGCTTCTCACACAGTGATGGAGAGGACATCTCCCAGGGTCCAGTAGGAAGCATTCAAGTGTAGCTTTACCTTTCCCTCCAAATACATTGACTTAAGAGCAAAACCACTCACATATATCAGAAACTGTATTAGAAAGGATCCATGAGCCCCAGTAACATTTCTGTAACGAGGCTGGACATTGTCTGCCCGATGCAGCTTGGTCCTGTTCTCCAGTCCCACCACAGCCGTTCCTGCTGCACTGCCCACAAGTCCCTTCAGCCCTTGCATGACACCGCCCCCCTCAGCCATCTCTCTTCTCCCCTTCTAGCCAAGCTGCTCCCAGCATATCTTTCCCCACCCCAAGGGGACTGAAACAGAACAAATGTGGCATTTACAGACATGGAGCAGTTCTCTCCACCTGTTTGTTGTCTTACCTGTTTCCCTCTACCTGTGTCTATCTGCAGCATTTGGGCCATGTTTCAAAATTCAGCAGTTAGCTTTCATTTTTTTGGTGCTTTTAACTTGTGAAACTGAAAAAATATCTTTCCTGTCCACCATGCGAACAGCTTGAAAAGACAAATTTCAAATTGCGCCAGCATTTAACAAAGAGACAAATTTTCAGGCACCGACCCTCCCTGTCATGGGGAGCAAACCAAGCACACAAGTCACTGTCAGAACAGACAGCATGGTGTCTAAGCACACCAACCTTTGGCTGCAGATAAGGATTTACTCCAAGATAGTTGCAAATGAAGGTGCAAATTATTCACTGCAAAAGTAACTCCAAATTTCTGTGTGACAGTAATGCCATACCTGATCATGTCAGGCTAAAAGTTTGGTCCCAGGAATTCAACATGTGCGTACACTGAGTGATGACTGGACCTTCAGTAAACTCGGGAAAGGTTAGTCATTTATGTGAAATAATTATTCTCTGCATGGACAAAACAGCTTTTTTCAGCATCTAGAGTCATTAATATATGTCGTTGGTTGTCTGCAGAAGGGTTCTTTCTAGTATATGGAGTTGATCAAAACGCAGATGTGAACACTGCTCATATCTAAACAGAGCTTCTTTTTACTTTTCAATTCTCCTTCCGTTCTGCTCATTTTCACCACAATGTGAAATGATGGATTATGATATTATGATTGCTGGTGGTGTAATATTTCAAACCCACCAGAAGTTAAGATTTCAGCTCATATAAGAATCTTAGCTAATGCTTTCTTAAAACAGAGTTTTTCTGTCAGAAAAAACTTGATGTGAACCAATGACTAACCACCATACCTAATATCAAGAACTCCAGCTTCTCCAACATGCTTTCCAGGGCCAGCGTTCAAGGTCTGACTGGTAACTTTTATAAAAGCCAGTGGGTTCTCTCTTAAAACACCCCCAAAAATGTATCTTTATGCTAAATACATACACAAGGAGACAACATGGTAACAGCAGCTAGATTGTCTAGTTCATCTTTTTCCTCTTTCTTTATATAGTGCCTAGTCTAAGAGAAGCCTGGCCCACGATGAGCTCTCCCATGGACATCCTGCATAGAGAAGAGAGGTGATCAAGCCTCCCACGGCAGAAGGGCATGGCAGCCTCTCTCGTGCCCTTCAGGTGGTGTTTTATTACTGCTGTCTACAGCAGCAGTGGTGTCTTGACAGTGTTACTAAAACTGTTTTGAACTTGTTGCAAAATTAATAAACAAACTCACTGGATTGGGAGCAGTCGTATACCTCTCCTCTTCACAAAACCCATCCTGCATCTCCCATGACATTGGCCAGGCTCCCACTGATGCTCCTGTGTGTTTCTGGGAGTGGGGGACACACGCATGTGAGCATGTGTGTTATGCTGGCACTTAAATATGGATCATTCGGCAATTCATATTGTGACTGGAAACGTAACTGTTGAATTTCTAATAGTTTTGACTCAATTGAGAGCTAAAGGTCAGTTTGCATCAGGTTTCATGTTTCATGGGTAAAACTTAAGTGCTCAAAAATATGGTCTTGTGCAAATGAATGTCCTTAGTCCAGTAGATTTATTTCAGAGTGGTGATGCTTTGAAAGCCTGTAAGCACGACAGTTGCTGTCCTATAACCAAGAAAACCAAAATCCAAGTGCTATCCTGAGAGGTTTTCAGGATTTTATCACCCACAGAAAGAAGCCAAACATTCTTTTAAAGGAATTGCCCTTAAAAATAGAAAAGCTATTTTAATCAAGCTGCTGGACTGCTTTATCTCTTCACCTGTGCCTAGCAATGGAACACTTTTTTCCTTTAATAGATATGTTTTTTAAAACATCCTGATCATAACTGACCTTTGGTTTTTAAGCAGAGCACAGCGGAACAGTTTAGTCCTGCTCCTCTTCAGGTCAGTGGGAAACCTGCCACCCCTTCCAGCACAGGGCACCACAGCCTGCAACGTGCTCAGGGCTCTACGCTGCAAAACCATTCCACCCCCCACCAAAGTTCATGGACGAGGGGGGCTCTCAGCCCCTCTGAGGATCATGGCTAAGAGATGCTTTCCAAATGATCCACAATAGAATAGCTCGGCATGCAGCAGCCAGCTGATAGATGAGAGCACTGTGGGAAAGAAGCTTTCAGTTTTGATTTAAAGAGTGAAAGGACAGCAGTATCTCTGGCATCTTTGGGCAGGGACTTTCATGGATGAAGCAGCAGCTGCCCAGTGTGCATAAATTTATGAACTGGTGAGACAAGCGGGCTGGTATCTGCTGGCCCTTTGGAGAGTGAAAGGTGTGACCAGATTGCACAGAGAGAGAAAGAGCTCATGTTCAAAGCCTGAAGGGCTTTGTGGAGTCAGTGGAAAGCAAACTACCTCAAAGGAAATACTGAAACAGAACGTAAGCAAAGAAGTAGGATAGTATTCACTAGCGGCTGGTGGAGCCCTGGAAGCATGTGCAAAACAAATTACAGCAATTTTTTGTGTGCAGGAAACCAACGTAAGAGGCATCACAGTTAAAAGTGGCTAGAAACAGTTTGTTGCCAGAGAAATGTGCACTGGGAAAATAAACAGTTTTTCATTAATTCATGTCAGTCTCAGGAAAACCCCATTAAAGGGTTTAAAATACTTTTTGTCATCAGCTGTGAGAGCTCTTCCTTTTTCCTTTGAATTTTATTTTGTTTGCCTTGATATTTATGTTTTATCATGATGCTTTTGTGCACAAACTACTACTTACACCTCCTAATGCAATAGCTAGGAAATGCAATGCTTAACTTTTAAAAATTATCAGAAACTGAATATAATTTAAAGACACCTAATCAAAGAAATTACTATTATATTGTAAGAAGGAGCTTCAGCCAGCTTGATTTATTACAATGTATCCAGATGAGACAAACACAGAGTTAAGAATTTCAAATGGGAGAGCTGGAGGTCCAGGAGACAAAGAGCTGATCTTTCTAAAAAGGTTAAAGTCAGAGTTCATCCCAGGAAAAACCAGCGACTCAAACATTAAATCTTCCTCCAGCAACTATGCTTCTGTGATATAGGTCCTTAAGAAATGGCACCAAACAGACAGGACAGGAAGAAAAGGAATGCGGATCCCCACGCAATTGCTGAAGATGTAACCAAGGGTAAATTTTCAGATTATCTAGTCCCTGATACAGCACAGAGAAAGACGAATAATTTTGAAACAAAGCGATGACACAAGGGCTTATGAATAACATCTAATACCACAGTGAAACGCAAAATTTTCTTGGGTGAAGCATGTAGAAGTCTAAGAGCAGAAGCCAAGAAGATGACACAATAGCCTGAGGAGTGATCCCAAAGGAGACCCTGAGAGCCATCAGGGGGGATGAAGGGGTTCAGATGAGCAAGCGCCATCAGCCAAGAAGCTGCAAGCCTTTGGGGATCCCCACAGGCAGGGCAGCAAACAACGGACCTCCCAACACACGGGAAGCCCTAGACCATGTGTAACAGTCACAGCAAACAGCACCCAGCTCCTCTGAACACTATCCCAGGCTCAGCGGGTTGTCAGTCTAAAGTCAGCCCTGATACACTCTTTGATTTTCCACATTTCAGAGGCTTCATTACAGAGTTACTCCCCATGCAGAAGTTCGAGTTAGGTCTCTTACTGAGTAAAACACCGGGAATACAGCTGCTTACTGTGTTTTACAGTAGGATTTAATTTATCATTAATGACCACAGATGACAGTAAAAGCTTACCTATTAACTGACCTTTAGATAATTTCCCAAAACCAATCAGCCATTTCAGGCATATAATTACCTTTGCAGTCATTCTCTTTTCACAGACTGGCAGCAACACAAAATCTCTTGCGTGGATTTTATTGAAGTTTCCTAGAATTGCTTGTGCCAAGTTAACTCCAAGTCTTGCAGGAAAACTGATACAGCTGTGAGGAAGCCAAGGGGGCGTGCTGCTCCCATGTGTTTCCCATTTCCTAGTGAGCGTAAGCTGCAGGAGATACACGGAGAGCAGACAGAGAAATTATGCAAAGCTTGTTTCAGCTTTGATGGTTGTATGGCCCGTTATGGGGACTGCAGCTGTTGAAAGCTGAAGGCACTTCGCTTCCCACTGCCCATATCAGACAGGCGCTGACATCCCAAGGAATCCTACCTGAGAGAATGCATGATCATTACACTGCTGTTAGCATTTGTCTTCTAAGGTATCATTGGCTTAGCAAGAATTCATCAAACCTTGTGATTCTTAAATATTTCCTGCCGTGCTCGGTGCCTGTGCCCTTGCATTTTCCCGTGCACCTGTGCTGCTTTTCCCCTGGTGCCATGCAACAAGCCAAGATCCGTGTTTCTCCTTAGGCTATATCTTCTTCTGTGAGAAGCTGCCTGCAAGCTTTTTGCTGAGAAAACCTGGCAGAATTGAGGCCAGAGGAAGCACAACAAATTCCCCTCTGGCCACTGTGCTCTGGGGAATTACAGGGGAAGGAGAATCTACATCTTACACATACTTGTGCAGTGTATGCACGCAGCAAAGGCTGGACAAGAAGAGCACCCATCCCAGCGAACTGCTCAAGGAGAGCGGACGGGAAAAATTAGGCCAGAAATATCTCAGAAATTAGGTGGACAAGCCATACTGGCAGCAGCGGCTGCAGGGAGGGAGCCAGGGGAGGGAATGGCTTTCGGGACCGCAGCGCACTGCATATCAAGTGTGTGTGCGCGTTTCCATAGGATGCAAGTGTTTATATCAGCTGGCCTAGGACACAGAGCAAATGCTCTGTGTGAAACATACACCTCTGCATGCTCCTGACGATGTGTACCCAAGCATCAGAAAACAAGTCCTCTCCCCCCTGCTCCCATCCCACAGACCTGTTCTCATCCAAGCTTGTTTTGCGGAGATGCCTTTTTTTCTGAGACTGGTCCCCTCTGGTTTCCTCTAACGTCAGTGAAGAGACACAGAGCTGCTGCTCATCTCTTAGGGAGCTGAACTGGCCTCTGGAGAGGCTGTACCCTCCACGAACTACTGAAAATTCTGTGGCAGATTGGCTTGTCGCTTGACCACCCACAGTGCCTGCCAAAAGTTAGGTGGAGGGGGCTAACCCACAGTAACTCTCTCTGTCGCTCGCTCTCAACCTCTCTCAGTGGGCTTTTCCCAAAACACGGGAATGTCAAAGGAGCAGAGGATGGTCCAAGAGCATCAGCGTCAAGGGTCTGTGTGTGTCTACTCTACTTCCCTTTCCCTGGTCCCTCCCTCTCCCAAAAAAACCCACAGAAAAAACTCATTAAAAGTTGTAGCCACCTCAGCAGAAAGTGGGGAATGTGATAAGGACTGTTGCAACTCCCATAAAGAGATGAAAAGATGTATTCAGAAGTTTCAGTAGCAAACAGTTTTGTTGGTCTGGGGCTTGTTTTTCTTTGTTTTTTGGGGCGGGGGTCAGGTGTTTGGGAGTGGAGGGTGGGTTGATTTTGGGGTTTTTTTGAATGATTGCTTCCTCTTCTGTTGCCAGCAGAGAGGTAAGTGCTGGAGCCCTGAGCAGAGAGGACCAGTGCCTGGTATCTGCACCCTGCACTCCCATGGTCAGAGGAGGGGGTGCCAGAGCTGCACGCCCGCTGGCTGCCAGCACCCAGGCACAAGCCCTTCATGGCCCTGATGAGAGCATCACTGAAGATTAAAGACTGGGTGGCAGAGCAGGAGATAGCCAGCTTTAGGCACAGAAGAGAACCTATAAAGGGAGGGGTGAGCAGCAGTGCAAGGGGCCTGGAGAGAGTGAAGCGGTGGAGGTTGCAGTACGGAAAGGTGAGCGCTGCTGTGGCCATCCTGACATGGTCGGACAAGTGTGAAGGAGCATCAGAGGAGCCAAATGTCACTGAAATTTTGACTGAGACCGGAGCCAGAATTGGGCATGTGTCCTGGGTTGTCAGAAAATGAAGACTCCTTGATTTCAGGAACAGATAGTTTGACATCTTGGGAACGCCTCTGAGCTAAAGAATCTGTTTATGTTTTGGGGTAACCTGACTTCACATTAGAAGCTACCTTGATAAAAGCCTCCCTGGATTTCTCCTCACACGCTGTACTGTTCTGACGTCTGAACCCCGCTCCTATAGCAAAGGACTGCATTTTTTTTTTCTTTAACAGACAAAGGAAGTGTCTTGCAATATAGGTTGATCCTCCTTCTAAAAGTGCAAGTTTGGCTTTAAGCACGCCAAGCAAAAAAAGAATTGATTCCTTGAACCAACAACCTTTAACAGCTCCCACCATATCACATGCTCTTCCTGAGGAGACCTGCCAGTTTTTCCCTGGCTCCTTTCTAAGTGTCCCAGAAGAAAAACACAAAGGGAAACATAATGAAGGAAGGCTGTGGGGAAACTCCCCTTTTACCCATTTCCAGAAAAGTGAATTCCTTGGGATCTTAGCTAATAATGATATAATCCTAACTCCTGCACAAGAGTGAATTTCTTCTTGCAAGAATAAAGAACGTCTTCTTGTTTCTGTTTCTCATTTCCATTCCCCCAACAAAACTAGAAGTTCTCAAAAACCTGATACAGTGTCTTGGAGAGTGCAGGTGAGATATTTTACGGGAAGAGTGATGTTGGGAAAGAATCTGAAAAGGGAAGGAGTAGGAATGAGGAGTTGACTCAAGGCAACAATAATTCTCCATGGGAAACAGCTTTTGCACAAGTCTGCTGGAACTATCCCTCATCCAGCAGCAGCACACTGACTCTGGAAGCAACCAGTACCTGGGGAAATTGTCACAATCAAGCCAATGGAAATATTGCTGGAGTAAGAACAGCAGATACAGTTCCCAATATTGATTTTGTATTGACTTTTCTGGACAGGAAATACTTGGAAACTGTTGTAGGTTGTTTGGGTTTTTTTACCAACAGTTATCCATGAAACCTTGTAGCATCCTGCCATCCCACGATATACAATATGATTTTTTATTATTTTTAAGAAGCTGTGTTGCAAATTATAACATTTCTGACGTTTCTTTCCAGACTAAAAATGACTGTTTGTATATTTCCTGTGAATTTGGGATTCTTTCACACCCTCCCTCACTTACTCACCTCTACACTCCTAAATGGCTGCACTCTATTTCAGTTTGCTGATTAATACCGTCTATTTTTTCACTTCGCCTGCACAAAAGCAGTGTAAATATAACTCCATGCTGAGACATTTAAAGATCCAGGAACCAATTCAGCAAGAAGCTTGCATGTGTCTAAGTATGCTAATCATCCCTGGCTCAAAGTCAATGTTTCACTTGTTTGCTGAATTGAGATGCTAAACGTAATCTTCAGAGGAACTTCCTTGAAGATCACATACATCATTGCACTTCACAGTCACTAACTGTGGAGAGCTCAGAGATGCAGGCAACAGCATGGTACAGTACCCCACGCTTTTCCTTGCTGAAGGAGACAGAGGTCTATGCACGAATTCACGATTCACGCAAAGACTTCACGAAAGTCAAAGCAAAAGTGACTGGCTCCTACTGAGTGACTTTAAAAGGAGCCTGGTATAAATAAAATGTGTCAGTTTGCATTTTTGTCCCAGATTACAGCCTCGAGTTTTCAGAACTTTTTCCCTAACTGCTGAAGAAGATATTCAGATAGGTAAGTTCACAGCTCTATTAATCATTGTTATACCTATTTTACGTGTGAGCTGTTTCCCCTGAATTTGTAACAAGCCATAAGTCTTCTGAAAGTATATTCGTGAATGCCTCTTTCTGAACACAGAAACCAAATAATGTTTCCAGTTTCAGTAATAGTGAAGTTTTCCCAATGTAAGCCAGCATGCTGAAGCGTTACAAGCTGATAGTCATCACACATTATAACTGTTTCACGTAAAAAAATTTTAAACACTGCCATAATTCCACATTCACAAGGAGAGAAGAAGTATCATTTAATTGTCTCTACATGACAAAGCACACATAAGCAAGAAGCAGAAGATTTACAGCCCAGTTGTTCTCATAACCAATCCCAATTACGATGTGTCTCTGCTCACCCTAACAGAAACATCTGCCTAACCACTCAGGCTAAGGACAACTACTGCTATCTGACATTCCAGTGGTTCACAAGCACAATGCAATTACAGCTGCAAGTCTGCCATAAGCAAACAGCTGAACACTCTGCTGAATGTATCGCAGTCATTCAAACCGCTGAGAAGCTTCTTCCTGTCCTTAGTAACAGGCTGAGAGGGATGTTCATGTGAAAGAACCGAGCCTCTGCTACATGTCTTGTAAAATTCGATGGGTTTTGGTTCGGGTTTTTTTACCTACTTGGCCTGGCAGAAGTTAAGTTTAACAAGTTAATGAATACTTCTGAATGGCCTTCCTTATGTCTTACACCAACGTCTGACAGCAGAATACAAATCCAGAAATACGGAAAAAACCCTCGGGAGGGAGAATCCAAATGGAAACGCTCGGTGCTTTTGCAAAATGTCGCTGCTTGTTCCAGTTGTCCCTCCGCATGGCTCACTCCATTTGGCTGCTTTCGGCACAGATTAGTGACCTTCAACCCTGACAAATATGTTGCCCTCATGCTTTTATGATCTCCTAATCTCTCAGAAGGTGACACATTCTGAGATTAGAGTAAATACACCAGGATCCCAGGGGCAGCATAATGCAGATGCAGCTGTGATGAATGCCAATTAAAACAGTAGCAGCATGTGGCAGCTGTTTACAACTACTTTTAATTAGCAAGTTTTAAACACTCTGTTATTAGGCTCCTCTTTGAAGTACACAACTAGAATAGGTCTCGAGTTCATAATTCCTGAGACCTTTGAGTAGCTTTCTGCTAGAGAACTACTGCATGAGAGGCTTTGGCAGAAAAGCTTGCATGACCTGCTAGTATTTCTCTGAAAAATGCCTCCTACAGGATAGAGGATCTTCAGCTATGGGGGCAATCTGGGCATAGGATACTGCCTAGATGGGCGGTTAAACACCATTTGCCCACCATGTTCCCCATCACATGGAAAACTTTACCTATAAATATACAAGTTAAACAACATAAGCAGGTGTCTACAACAAAGTTCTGCAAACATCTACCCAAAGAGATGAAAAGTGGAGGCTGCTTTTCAGCCCTGTTTGCCACATCTCAGACCAATTCTAGAAACAGGGTGTCTTCTCCCTTCTCAGGGAGGTCTGCCTGAAGCATGTGGAGACACGCTGGCTGCACCTATCCTGGGAAAACAAACACTGCCAGGGAAGCTGCCAGGCCCAGCCATCGATACTATCGCGCCGGGAGAACGGTCGCTGGCATGCTGGGGCCCATGCCGTCCCAGGCAATCCCACCCCTACACAGGTGCCAGAGTCCACAGGGACCAGGAGCCACTCCAAGGCTACGTGCGTGCAGCCACCCTCTCCAGGAGGGAGCGGGAAGGATGTGGTCAAACGGCAGCAGCTGGCCCCCAGGCTAAAGAACAGACCTTGGCGCTGGCTCACAGTAATTCTAATAAACACAGCAATTAGGGCCAGCTTTAACTAGATTCTTTGAGCAATGCAGGTAGTCAGAGCTCCTGCACAGGCTGGGCGCCCGAGCAAATCCTCATGGGCCCCTACAGGCCTGCACTGCCCAGGAGGAGATCTGTGCTGCCACATTTCCACCCCGGTTCTTGTCTAAATTCAGATGTCACCCCGTGCCCACCGGTTAAGTCACCATAATACACGTATGTGTACGCAAGGAAAGGTAGGTCCAGCATCGGACGCCAGTGCAGAGCAGAACGGCCACCCATGTCCTTGTAACACATGAATTCATACAAACCTTAACCATCTTAAATCAAAGAAGGTGAACTCAGCTCAAAACTGAGTTTCATGCAATGGCTGAATCCCACAGGGACCTCCTGCAAGTCCAGGGGTGACCGAGGGGGTTTGACATCACACGGGATCGCGCAGCTGTAGCCCACAGCACAACTGCTTCCCCAGGCGCGCAGCACCTCGGCGCATTTCCCTGGTGCTCAGGCGACGTCCAAGCGCACTCGCTTGAACACCAGCGCAATCTCCGCTGTTACTAACACCAAAGAAACGAACGCTTATAGCCTGAGCAGTCATACTGTGACGAGGAAATCATGCTTCGTATGTCAGAGGTAACTTGGGAATCACAATATGGAGCACTTGACATCTTAAGAGATCGATACATCATGTTGACACATATAAACAAAAAAAGAGACCATACTGCATAATGTCAAGCAGCTTTTTAGCTTCTTTTAAACGAGGCAACCTTTACAATGTAAAGACATGCTTTATTTAGGTCTGAATGGGTCATTTTTCTCTTTTTTTTTTCTTCTGATAGCAGAAGTCCTTTTCTTCATAAAAAAAAAAAGTTTTATCTCAAGCCGCTCCTAAAAACTTGTGCTTAAAACTTTAAAAGTTTATGATGTCTATAGAAAAATGTAATAATTTATTAAGTTTTTGTAGCTTTTGCTAGCTTTAATAGAACTATGAAAATTTTCCAGCAGCTACTTTGGTTTCCGTGAAGCAAGAGGGCACAGGGCTCTTGCTCCCTACCAAGAGACTTGCAGTGGCGGTGCAGGGAGAGGCAGGTACAGTATTTCTGTGATTAAGAACTAGCAGGTTTACTCTCCATTTAGTTCGACCATCCTATCAGTGCAGCTAAGACATCTGCATAACATTTCCTTTTGCTATGGTTCACATGAGCTAAATAATGCGTATGTTAAAAACCGGGCTTTCAGCAGCTTTTAATAGCAAGGAAAAATAAACTCCTGCAGTTTTACAGATACACAGTCTCTGTCTTGGCTTCATTACCTGAGGTTATTTAAAGAAAATTAGTGGCTTTGCACTGACAAAACCCACGCAAAGGAATAATGCATTGAGCTCATTTTATCCTGTGTATTAGGTAAAGGTTTAGTTAATGGTCTTTTAGTTAAAACACTAGGACTCCATCTCACTGCATGCTAACAGGGTAACCAAGACATCAATTTCAACACGTCCCAGTCCCTGACCTCTAATAGAGGCCCCACGTCGTATCCATTCCTCTGGCCTTTCTGCCTGCTCTGTTCGGGCTGGGAGCCGGGAACGGGTCTTGGTGCATACGGCACTGGGTGCATACGGCACTTGCATCCATCGCTCAGCTCACAACTACGCATAAATAACTACATGGCAGAGGTAGCACAACCTGAGTGGTATCGCTGGGCCAAACCAACCACTTCTTCTTGTGATGACTTCTCCTGTCCCCTTCCGGCGTACACGTATATATACACAGATGCATTTATCAGATGCCTGTGTCTTTACTGTATGCATACCACATACCCTGTTTCTTCTTAAGAGATCTTTCTGTCATTATTCCGCCCATTTAACTTCTTCATCAACGACCTGGATGAAGAGTTAGAATGTACCCTCAGCAAGTTTGCTGACGACACCAAACTGGGAGGTGTGGTAGATACACCAGAAGGCTGTGCTGCCATTCAGCGTGACCTGGATA
>Ga0065711_1005759_pt1 | contig 23683 bp, 29 predicted proteins | sample Hoacrofraction12_FD_59098 | JGI IMG/M metagenome (GOLD analysis project Ga0065711, IMG submission 59098) | Hoatzin crop microbial communities from Cojedes, Venezuela - Epithelial fraction 12 v2 (version 2) | ecosystem: Host-associated > Birds > Digestive system > Esophagus > Crop | place...
GTGGGGACATAGACACGACCTAGCAAAGTCTCTGAGAAACAAGTCTTTGCTGTGTTTTAGAGCAGCAGGTTGGAAATTGGCCCCTGCTGGGCCTTGTTCCAGCGTAGATGATATCAGCAGCTCTTCCCGAAGCAGCACTGGAGATTTATCTGTGGAGCGTTGTTATCATTTACAGCAGCGCAAGGGTCTGGGGACAAGCTGCCGGGATGAGATGGCACCACGCTGCTTAGATGTGGATTTTCCTCTCCTGAAGAGCTGTTCCGGACCTGATGATCCCTGCGGAGGCTTAATTAGATGTCAACTCACAGCATAATGACTGATCAGGTTACAAGCACAAAGGTGCCTTTCTGGCAGGGCGCATTCCTGACCGGGAGTTATCTATAAATCTTAGGCTCCTGTTAGGTAAGATGTAAATCTCCCTGTCTGGGCTTAGCAGAGAGCCACCGCGTACATCACAGGGAGGGAGGTGATGGCAGATTAAACCTCGTGACACATTTTATACAGAAATGAAGAGAAGCAGTAAATTTACTCCGTGCTGCAGGATTCTACAGGGGCGAACTCCCAGAGCCGTGTCCTGCTGGTGGGGTACCCGGGGGGGACGAGTGAGGACGCCGTGGTGGCAGGCAGGGCTGGTGCATGGGAGCCACAGCGATGGCAGCAGCGTGGCCAGCCCGGAGGAGCGCTTTGGGCAGCCGGTCTGCTCTCTGGTAGGACGCACGGCTCTCCCGCAGCGGGACGGGCACAGGGCTGGGGCTCAGAAGCCCGTTCTCTGGGCGGGAGACCTTTCTTCTCAGCCTCACCGCAACCCTGCTGAAATCAGTAAGAATATTACTGAGATTATCACAATTTCCACTGCATTATCCAGCATCTGATCGCGTGTTCTCCCCTTGCATTTGCGCAGGCTCCGTGAACCTTTGGGGAGCAAGGTCCCCTCACACCATCAGTCACAGTCACACGGGTGTCTCCAAAAGTGGAATTTCTGATTGCATGTCTTAGGTTTCTCCTCACCCCCACTTCTGTCTGTACCATGTAATTAAAGAGATCAGGATTTTCTTTTGGACTCCGTTGGCTCTTCCTGGGTGTTGAGCAAGAGCGCTGGCTTCAGCCTGCTGGGAGCACTTGCTTGGTATCTCAGGCTTGAGGGCTTACCTGGACTTTCAAATTTATTAGTGAAATTATTTGTATTGGCCGATGTCAGAAACACTTGGGGATTAGCTTACACCACAGTAATTACCCAGCTATTTAATTCGACTGTTTTTCCTCTTTCTTGGTCAGGGTTTATATAAAGGCTGTTTCTCGGGTCTCTCCAGAAGATCAGCGCAAAGCTTGGGCAGCCTCTGGGGTCTCTCCAGGCCAGGTGACAGCAGGGCCCTTTCCTGTGGAAGTCCCCATCTTGGCAAGGTGAAGCAGCTCACGCCATTTCCCTCCAGTGCAAATGAGAAGTGCGAGGCCGAGCCGGAGCAGACCGATGGAGCTGTGTCGATAGCCCAAGGACAGGCTCGTCGTGCCTCCTGCCACTGCCATGGCCGACAGCCGTGAGGTCTCCTGCTGCTCCTGTGGCCGGGGCTCAGGGTGGCCCTGAGATCCAGCCGGCCATGTGCTCCATCAGGCAGCTCCAGCCCTTTCTCTGCGGCAGGTTTTAGGCATCCTGAGCCACTCTGGTGCTTGTGGGAGAGGAAAGATCAGCACCCCACTTGGGTACCGACCATGGCATGGGTGGTGCAGGACACAGACATGTCCTGGTGGGGCTGCTCTAGGGTGTTCAGACGTCTGAATTTTGGGGAGCAATTCTTGCATTGAGGCAGTGTTTTGGCTCTGCTGGACTTGCGTGGAACCCTGCTCGCTTTCCTGTAACAAGAGGACGGTGTTTAGCCCCTGACGTGTGGTTTGGGAATCACCTCCAGCTCATTGTCTCTCTCTGTCTGTTGAAGCCCACACGCTCCCGTAAGCCTCTGGAGCTCTGTGAGCAGCCACACCGGATCGGGAGATGTCAGGGATTTGGTGCATTTTACTCCTTGGTGGCTGGCTGGCGTGGTCAGGCGGAGCTGCTGGTCCGGGAGCTGTCATCAGGATCGACCTTGGAACGATCGACCACGGTGAGTGCTCAGCCACGTTAGCGTCCACGCGTGGACATGAGTCTGTCGGCCTGTGCAGACAAGCAGGCAGCGGTGCCGTGCCCGCGTCGCGGTGGGAAGCTGCCTTTGGCTGCGGCACAGCCCGCGTCCCCGAGCGCATCCCCGGCTGCCGGGCGAGTCCAGGCGCTGCCCTTCATCCGCAGCAGGAGCCGCATCCTCGCGGTCTGCGCGTCCCGTGTGGGACGCTGCGAGCGGGACCCCCCGGCTGTGACGCCCCACCGTGGGCTGTCTCGCCGGCGTGGGCTGCGTTAGGGTGGGATCCTGGACATGCGCCCACTGTCTCCTATCTGCAATTGCCACGCCTGGGCAGCACGCGCCTGCCGAGCTCCGGCCATCACCCAGGGACGGCAAAGGTTGCTGATAATCCAAATTTACAGCCCTTGAAGCGTCCTGATGGTGCCTGCGTGTGTTGGAATGGGAATATGTCAATAATGATGTTCTGTAGGGTTCGGTGGTGAGTGCTGAGCCCCCTCACCCTCCGGCACAGGGTCCTCTCTGGGGGGTTTGTGCTAAACTCCTCGTCCTGTGCAAATCTTCCAGCGGTCTCCACTGCTCTGAACGAGAGTGATGTTCTGCAGAAAATGGCAGAGGAAGCTGCAAAAAAAAAGCCAAACGCCAAACCCATCAAAGGCATCTCGGGGTGAGTGATGATCAGCAGCATTACGCCACGAGCCTGAACCTGGGAATGAGAAAATAAAAGCAGAAGGTTGGGAAGTGTCAGCCTGGAGGCAGAAACGAATCACTCCCCGCTAACAAGTGGGATATTAAAGCCGGTGATTTTCTGCATGGTTGTGTCTACAAATACATGGAGAAACTATAACTTAAAGGCAACAAAGCGCGTCGGCTGCTGCCTCAGCGCCGGCTGGAGACTGCTGCAGTGGCTCTGCAGCAGCGGGGGGGTTTGCTCTCAAAGCTGGGGGTGCCCGGCTTGTGTCAGTAACACCTGGAGGGAACCCCAGGATTTCTGGGGGATCAGAGCTGGCGCTCCATCCCGCAGATCCATGCAAGCTGAAAGCACGGAGGTGTTCTGAACACAGAAACGTTTTTTTTGTTTCCAGAATTAAACCGTGCAATCTTTTTGTTAGGAAGAAACATTTCTAAATTTAAACGTGGTTTCATATGGAAATTTTAAACAAGAAGTGGAAGAATAAAGATGGTGATGGCAATGTCAGCGGTAGGCGACTTCAACGTAAGCAGCCTGACCTGGCTGCTCTGCGGGCTCCTCTTCCCCAGCTCTTTTATTCTGTTTTGGTTTTTTTTTTTCCGCAGGCTAAAAGTGAAAGATCTCCGTCCCCCGGTGATATCGCTGGCGCTCTCGCCGGGCTCGGGGCTCTTCATGGCCGTCTTAGTCCAAATGACCATCACTGGGAAAAGGTGAGCGGGGCCGGCGCCTGCAGGGAAGAGCTGCTGGGGGGCTGGGGTGGGCTCGCTCGCTGCCGGGGGCTTGTCCTGTGGTGACCAAGCTTTGTTCCGAGCAGCTTCATCGGAGGAAGCATGGAAATGGCGCTGGCTGCAAACCTGACGGCCAGCAGCCGGCTGCGGCAGGACTCCGCGGGCATCCCCAGCTTCAGCGCCAGGAACTGCCACGTCGCCCTCGTTAGCGTTAAAACCAACCTCCCCAGCAGGTGAGTCCCGAAGCCAGCATTCAGAATTCCTAGGAGCTCAGCAGCAGCACTGTTCAACCCTTCAGTCTCCAGGTGCGGGTTTCTACAGAGCACTAATGCTTCTCACTGTTCATTTTTTCCACTGAGAAAAACAAAACCTTTCGTGGACAAATTTAGCCAGCTCTAGCTGTGTTCTTCCACGCCACGTCCATCTTTGGCATCAGCCCTCGCTGAAGTGCCGTCCTTCTGGGATCTCAGAGATGCTCTTCGGTGTGAAAAGCTTTACCTTTGTTTAAAGCCAGAAGATGGCATTCTTGAGAAAAGGTTTCTAAAGAGAGAAAACATCTTTTATTAGACATCAGGCATACTTTGGCCTAATCCACACCAGACATTTCTTCAGCACTTGACTTTCTTGCCTCTTGATCTTTAGTAACTAATTATTGCTGTGTGCATAACGATGGTGTGAGCCGACGCGTTGTCTCTGCCCAGCATGCTGCCCAAAGTCTTGAGCAAGTTTCTGGACAGCACCCTGCAGAAAGTGCTGCCGGGTCTGGTAAGTCCGATCCTCCTCCCATCCTCGTTTCCCAGAGATCATCTCCTCCTCCTCCTCCCCGCACTGCAACAGGTTTCACAGTTTTGCCCCACAAAGCAGCTTGCAGCCTGGTAAAAGGGAACATTCTGGAGAATTACTGGTTTCACGCAGTCAACCACCGCAGTGAAGGCACTGTCACTGCCTAAAGCCTCCTCGTCCCAGCCCGGCGGTTAGGGATGCGATGCTCGGGCAGAGCTGAGCTCGACGCTGAGCACACTTGTTGCTGAAGGCTTGCCAAAGGGCGGACCTGCAGCGTCTTAACACGTGTCATTGAGTCCTCTGGTTTAGTCAGATACACGCGGTGGGGTCCGGCCATGTTCTTCGCTCAGCTTAAGGCAGGTTTACTCCAGAAGAACCTAATTCAACCAGGGACAGCAAAAACTGAGGCAAGCCCTTGTCTGGGTAATTAATGGTGGGGGGTCCTGGTGCTTCAGGGTGGGGGCTGTGCGGGTCTGGCAGCCACAAAGCTCTGCTCTCACAAGAAGCCTCCATGCAAGGTTTTCTCACACCTTTCTTCTCACCCTACAGCTGTGTCCAGCCATGGATGCAGTGCTTGACCTTCTGAATGCAAAACTCACCACCATGACTTGTAAGTTGGTATCCATCCATCCGTCAGTCCGTCCATCCACCCCACCCACCGGTCTCCTTCCCTTCCCCTGGCAAGAGGAAAGCACAGCTCTGTCACCGAGGATAGACAATCTGCTGAGCCCCGACTAGGACCAGGCAGGGAGAAACCCCAGTGGGGGCCACACGAATATCCACCCCCTCCTCGGTGCAGATTAGGGAGCCTGGCACTGCAGAGGCTGGCAGGAAGGCAGGAGCCCACTGAAGCTGTGAAGGGCACATAGCACTGGTGAACCAGTGGTTTGGCACTGGTGAACCAGTGGTTTGACGCTGGTGAGCGCTCCTCCCGTGGCGTGGAGCGTGCACCTTCTGGCTAAGCATCCCTGTTTTCTTCCACGCAGCCGAGATCCCTCTTGGGACTGCTGGGACCCTCCAGTACGCTTTGCTGAACCCCCCAGAGATGAATGAAACTTTCATAGAGCTGGATTTGAAGGTGAGTGCTCCTGCCTGGCGCCGGGTCTTGGGGCAGTGATACTTCTGACATCCATTTGCTCGGAGGCTTTGTCCTTCTCGGCCTTGGGCGGCGGAGGCCTTGGGAGGGAGCAGACATTTGCTGGTTGCATTGTGTCTCCTAGCCACCTCCTCAGCTCATGGTTTCCTACGGAGTTTGTTGCTCTGCTTTGTTGCTGAGACTACAGAGCAAAGCATCCAGTATCTGCTCCAAATGCAAATCCTGGAAATGGACCTGTGCTCTCTGACACGGCTCTTCTTACTGGTGCTTTTAGACCATTCTCCACCAAAAGGAGGGCAAGGAGGTTGACCTTCCCACGGACCAACCATCTCTTGCTTCTCTGCCACCAAAAAGGGATGCTGCTACCCAGCTTATCCTGTCCGCAGACTTCTTGAGTGCTGAGCTCTCTGTTCTTCAGGCGTCCTTCAACCTGAACATCAGCAATAACATGGTGGGTGTTTTGGGCTTGAGATTTTCCTCGAGAGACCACTAAAGAAATCTACACCCATGTTCAAGGCAGATCCATGTGCTGTCTATGTCTCTTCCCTTCCCCGTGTTAACCCCCCCCACCCCAGTGAGTTCATTAATTCCCTGCCCCATCACACTTTCTCAACAGGTCCTGGGGCTTCCCCCGCTGACGACCACGATGCTGGGAGCCCTCATCCCTGAGGTGGGTGCACTTTTCTTGATTCTACTGCTCTGTGGGTCATCTCAGGCTACTTACGGCAGCAGATAAAGCTGCTCTCCATTCCCAAAGACATGCTGGGTACTCTTTCCCCAAGGTAAAACTGGTGTTCTTTTTATTTTATTGGTAAAACTTTTATTAGCAATATTATTTAAGGGACATACTATTCAGCAGTATGGACCAGCCTGACTGACTCCCACTGACTTTGGTGAATGTCACCGATGCTGAACACCCACCATGACAATCCTCACAGCGGTGACCTGGGATGGAAAGGGAATGTCACCGCTTCGCTTTGACTCTCCACAGATTTCCAGGCTGCTGCCTCCATCACAGCCGGTGGTGGTTGAAATGCGAGAAGCGAAAGCACCAGTGGTGACGATGTCCCTGGACAAAAGCTTTGTGCAGCTCTTCAGCACTGCCGAGTTTTGGGTTTCCCCTTCAGATTCTTCTGCCGAATCCCTCTTCGTCCTGGATGTCGTGAGTTGAAGTCTTTTGCAGTTGGCAAGGGCTGAACGTGGTCACCTCTGCCCTCAGCCAGTCAACCCGCACCAACACCAGGGCGAGAGATGTGGGACAGCGGGCAGGGACCTCTGCAGGGAGGATGCCTGGCCAGGGGGTCCTGCAGGGCTGGAGCGGTCGGAGGGGGCCAGGGTCCTGGTGGAGACTCCCTTTCCGTGTCCCCTTGCAGCACAGCAACCTGGAGGCACAGTTCACTGTTGCAGAAGAAAAGCTGCAGCTCTCCCTCGCTCTGCAAAGGTAACTTGGCTGCTGGGCCCCAGTGCCACCACCAGACCGGAGTCCCTGGGCTGCTGGAGAGGCCACGCGCTGTCTCTCACCCGTGTGTTTTCAGAAGGAACCTTTCCTGTGTCCGCATGATGCTTTTATAGTTTATACTCACAGCTGTTTAAAAATAGATGAGGGTCAACGTGACATGATCCAGCTGACCTAAAACCTGTTTGGGTTTTTTGCTCTTTACGTTTGAAGAGCTGAAGCTGGTTCAGGATGGAGAAAACACTCTCGGTGGGAAGCAGCCCCTTCCCGGAGGGAGGCTGCCGGGGGAGGTTTGCTGGAGGGCAAGGTCGGGGTGAGGAGCTTGCTGAGGGCGATGGGGCAGCTCGCCCGGGGCGGCGGGAGGCGAGCGACACCGTGCCTTTCCTCTCCCTGCAGCCTGTCTCGGGTGGCCTTGGCTTCCTCCTCCCTCGGGACGTTTGATGTGAGTTGGGCGGTCTGTGCCGTGCGTGGGGCTGGGGTTGCCGCCGTGAAGCTCAGCGCTGGCGGTTTGTGTAACGCGGTACCAGGAATTCGCTCCCCAGAGCCCCGTCCTGCTGCTTTCGTTATCAATAACAGACTTGCTAAAAAACCCCAAGAAAACCAAAGTAAATGCCAAAGATCAAACTGTTATTTCAAGGAATAGCAAATAACAAATCAACTGCCAAAACCATTTGCCCACAGGCATGAATGCTCTGGAAGGGGTCCCTGCTCATGAAGCACCGTCTTCATTCACGGGAGAGTTTTGGCCACGAGTAACTCTCCCCAGTGTGGCACCGGCAGGGTGGGAGTGTGGGCTGGGCTGGGCTGAGGCCGTGTGTGCTTGGATGTTCAACCTCCTCATCTCCCTCTAACCCTGATGCTGAGGCAGAGACGCTTGGGAGGGCGAGTGCTGATCGCGTCTTGCAGCAGGGCTTTGGGCTCGAGGAGGGTGCCTGGGTGCCCGGCACCGACCGCAGGGCTGAGAGCAGAGTGCTGCTGGGGCTGGGAACAGTCTCGCCTGGGGCAGCTTTCATGGAAATTCAGCATTTCTCAGACGTTCCCATCCTGCTCGGGGGGGCCCTTTGCAATTCTCCTGTGACGGGAGAAGGCGCTGGATGAATTGGTGGGGAGAGCCCGGCAGGCGCGGCTGCTGGCACGCAGAGCGACGGGTGGTTTACACCACTTCTCTGTGTTTCAGGAGCTTCCACTGAAAGGAGTTTTGGCAGATATTATTCATGTGGCTTATGTGCCATCCATCAACAGTAAGCATGGCTACGGCTCCTTCTGCCGATTCACTATCTGCACGGGGAAAACTGTTCTCATTTCTTTCGCTGTAGACTGTTGTTGTCTTTTTCGGAAGCGGCACTGCCTGGCTGACGTTGCAAGCCTTTCCTGCCCTCAGGGCTGTGAGTGACTCTGCCAGGAAAATCGCTTGCCGGCCGTTCTGCACCCACGGGGTGGGCGGTGGGAGCTGGAGGAGGGCAATGCCTCCCGGCCGGGGCTCCTGCACAGGCAGGAGGGATCTGCCCGCACAGAACAGATCCGCTGCAGAGGACACAGGCTTCTCCTCTGAAGCCTCTTGGAACGGTGTTCCTGTCCTCAAAATCAGACCCACTTTGCCTTTCCGAGGTCTCCAGAAATCAGCATGTCCCTCTTTACCATCCCTAAAACCAGCCAAAGCGTCAGTAAGAACTCCACCCTGGAGCATCAATTTATCTGGTTAACTTGTATGGAAAGTATGCCAAAAGTAGAGATTTTATTCATGCCAAAATGCACAAAACCAGGAATTCCCACCCTGTTATTTTTCCTTCTGAGTATTCCCCAAACCCCTTGCCAGACCTTTGGCAGGCACGGGCAGGCAGGGAAGCACCGGAGGTGCCGGCAGCGCCTGCCACGGCCGCAGTGCCTCTGACAGCGGCTCCCGCTCGTTCCAGGGGTGCTGCACGGAGGGGTCCCCCTGCCCGACCTGCTGGGCATCACCTACGGGCGGGCGAATGTCAGCGCCTTCGAGGTAGGCACACTCGCGTGGCGGCTTTGCTGTACCCTGGGTCATCCCTGGAGCTGGTGCCGCTGGTCCGTCACAGCTGAGCGCAGAAGAAACTGCGAAATCCTGCCCGTGGGCTTTTTATTTCTGAATCCACAGAATGCTCTGGTGCTGGATGTGCCCGTCACGGAGACCTGAGGCACGGCTGCAAGCCACTGCCTCTGCGAGGACTCAGCTCTGCCCGAGGGAGCAGCAAGGGTGCTGGGGCTTCTGGGGCGTTTCTTCCTCTTTCCTTGATTTTTCAATAATTTTACTCCACAAGCTGTAATAAAAAGACCCCATCACCCCATGAGCAGACTCCAGCCTGCGGCACGTCTAGTGGAGCCAGCCAGGCATGGCTGGGCAGAGGTCGTATCTCTTGGAAGAGCTGGTCCCTAAATAAATCACGTTCCCAACAGCAATCGCCCGTGCATGAGCGTGCCGTGGGCAGCAGCGTGGGCTGCCGTCGGGGCGCAGCACCCACAGCTCCTGCGGGAGACGCAGGGGTGCATCCCAGGGTGCCTGGGCTGCGAGAGCAGGGGAGCGCGTCTGCTGTCGCGTGGGGGGATGGGGATGGCTCAGAATGAGTTAGAGACGGGCATTTAGACATCTCCGTGTGCTTTTTAATATTTCAGAAGTGCCTAGCATCGCGGTTTATCGGCTGCATTGCAGATACTGATCTCAGGAGTAGAGTTCACTGATTGCTGGATAATTACCTGTCATTAGTAAGTCAATAAACAGCTTCGATCCCGATTTCATCGAGCTGACATGATTTGAACATTTTTCCCGGTGACAGGTAGCTGGGGGAGAGTTAAGGATATCTTTGAAAAGATTGTTGTGTTTTTAAGAAATTGTCCCCAGGAAAATCTCGCTGTGAGGGAGGCTCTGAGAGCTCCATTTGTTTTCTTGTGCGCGCTGCCAGCCCCAGCAGGCGTTCGTTCTGCGACGCCTGTGAGGAATTGTCCTCGTCAGGAGTCCCAAGCAATGAGGGAAGCGGCCATCAACCCAGCTCCCCGTGAGGACTGGTGCTCACGGTGCCTCTGCTCCTCCTTTCGCTGCAGACATTGTCACTGCCAAGCACGGTTTGTTAGGAGATCTCCCTCCTCGTTCTTTCATTAGCTAATAAACAATTGAACAGCTCGAGTCTGAGTTCCCTTAAGAAGAACAAAAAATGAGTTACAATGTCTGTGTGCAGCCCTCCTCGGAGAAGTTAGCGCTGGCAATCTCAGGGGGCACTTGGTTAATTTGTCACGAACCTCTTCACCTCGCTGCCAGGCTGCGCTACGGGGCAGCCGGGAGGTGCTGCCCTGGGGTGCTCGCTGGAGGTGCAGCCTTCGGACGCGTGCAGGCACCGGCACTGCCCCTGGAGCTGTACACGGAGCCCAGCAGCCCCGCTCCCCCCAGCAGCATGGGGTGTACCAGTGTCTCGCAGTTAATGGTCCCAGAGGAATGGAAGAGCAAGCCAAGACTGTCCCTGCAGAGATGGTTTCCTCAGGCAGAAGGGCCACGGCCGGAGGATGCTGTCGAGGGGAAAGCAGAGCAGAACCATCTCGGTTTTTAGCCAGGGCTACCACGTTTCACCTTGCCTGCCCTGGCCAGAGCCTGCTGCCCTCTTGCCAACGTGAAGATCCCTAACGCTTCTCGAGGCGCGTCTCTCACTGCCTGCCCTCACGTCTCGGTTTCCAGGTGAGCGACAAAGCAGCGTCTGTTCACACCAGTCCTATTCTTCTCCCTTTGACCAAGTCCGTTCTGGTTTACTCTGTGCTTCTGTCCTCACACAGGGACTTGGCTTCGTGTTCTCGGGGCTTTGAAAGTTGCTTCAGCGAGACCTGCACATCACAATGTCGTTCCCTTTATGGGAATCTGCTTTGGTTTATCCAAAATATTTGTCAGAGAGCTCTGCATTCAGCAGCGGCTGGTGAGAGGCCAAGTTACTGTCATGCCTGAAAGGTCACTGCTCAGAAGCTATTCTCTGCAGTGCCAAAGTGCCCCTTTGCTGTGTGCTGACCATTATCAGCTCTGCCTTTATGGCAATTCGGGTTTCCTACAGTGACTGCCCAAAGTATAAAGTGATTCAGGAGGGATGATAACATAATACCATCTTGTTAACACTCTCTTCCACCTTATCAAATGTCACCATCTAGCCATGACAGCAAGGCTTTGTGTTCCTGAGACGCCTGGCTGATCAGGTTGCAAGGAGAGTGACAACTCCGTAAGTACCTTGGCACCTTTGCCATCCCTTCCTTGGCCTTTAGCAAAGATATATTTTAAAGCCGGAATTAATGTGTGACAAAACCTGGTTAATCTGCTGGAAATGCTTATTTCCAAGTTTGCAGAAAGTATTAACTCTGAGCAAGCGTTTTTCTGGGCTATTATTATTCCGAGCTGGGGAGCAGCCCACCCACCCCTGTCGTTAATGAGCACGTTGGGGGAGCGCAGAGTTCACCACGGTGCCCTTGGCCGATGTGTCCTCCCCTCCACCATGGACACCTTCGCCGTGCCCGCTGGGACGTGGTCCACACGCAGGGCCCATGGTTGGTCTGTGGCCCGCAGAGGAGGGTTCTCATTTTCCTGCCCCGAAGAGCTGCTGGTCCGGTGCAGCTCGAGGCAGCGGCTCTGCAGACCCGTGCGGTGCCGGTGACCGGGGCCAGGACAGGGTGAAAGGGAGACAGCCAGCATGGCAGTGGGTGCACATGGCACGTTGGCTCAGCAGAAAGCTTTGCTCCTCTTCTCCTGCCTGTAGCAGTAAATGAACTGGCAGTAAATGAGCTGTGATGGACCAGGTGGGACACAATTTTTCAGCATGGAAAAAGCCTGGACAGCAATCTAAGAGGGCAGGGGTCTGGACAGAGCTGCGATGCGGAGGGGGAAGACCCTGGGCAGTTGCAGACATTTGTTGCATGGCATGGTGTAGCAGGGAGGTCCCCTCTCTTGGTACGCCCACACTGCGATCAGCAGTCCCTCCAGGACTTCAAAATGATCTCAAGCTGACAAGCTCTAGTCTGGGAGCTCCCTGGCTTTGTGGTCAGCGGCATCACCCTCTCAGCAGTGTCCCCCCGTGACAGCACATCCCTCCTCCAGTCCTCCTGGAGTGCTCTGAGGCAGAGGTGATGGACTTGGAAATAATGCTGTGCTAGTTAGACCAGTGCAGCATTTCCGAAACAGACGGTTTCTCTCTGAAGAGTCTGCCAGCTCAGGGTGTCCGAAAAGCCGTGACACCCAATCAATACGCCTTATCATGGTGTCACTGTTCCTTCCCAATTCAATACCTCCTTCTCCTCAATTATCAGATGGATTATGAGCCATTCAGGTCAGTGGGCAGGTGCTGTGGGCTTTGATCAACACTGGGCAAGGTCACAGTTTGTAGGCAAGCCAGGAGGGAAATGCTGGGCATGTCCTGCTGACCTGGATGGTGAATACCGGGCTCTGCCACTGTCTCGATGGTCTGCTTTTACACTGAGAAAGGTGCTGCCTGGTCCTCCACTTAGCGTCTGTGTGTGGCACGTCCCCACTGCATGGGCTGCCTGTGAGGGTAAAGTGCTCAGCACTGCAGCACCAAGAACTGCAGAAGTGCTTAGCAGCAAGGGGTGACCAGTATTTTGACACATTTTTCAGTCAAAACCTCATTTTTATTTGGAAAAAAAAAAAGTATTTTATCAGCGTGTGACTTTTCAGCCACGCGTGCACCTTGACACGAGAGCAAGCCCGAAAGGATGCTGTACCGAACGAGGCAGCGGTGTGCAGGCTGGCACCCAGAGCTGGCCGAGTCTGCCTCTGCACCTCCGGGCTGTTGCTCAATGATTTACCTAACTCCTAACATCTCTAGGGAAATATTTGCAGTGGAAGTCACCAGAACCCATACATTATTTGTTTTGCTCCCCACCAATTATTCTGGATGTCCTTGACAGCACTGCTTGCCTCTTTCCTGCTGTATGCGCTCTATATAAGGATGCTCAGTGCAGGTCATCTTCAGAAGACAGGGACATCGGCTGGAGACAGCCTCGCACTCAAGAGCTTGGCCAGGTAAGAGCAAATTTGTTCCCCGAAAAGTGTGCTCTCAGCTTCTGCTTCTGCACACCTGAATGCTTCCCAAAGGAGAACCCTTAGTGTTCGTCTGTGAGTGTTGGCTTTTTAACAAAAATTGTTATTCTTGCCTGCTGCCTGCCTTAAATATGCTCCGACAGGTAAAAAGTGTGGTGGGTTTCACTACGAGTTTCTCAAGAACAGACATGCATGGTCATTGTATCTGCAGTCCTTGAAGAAGAAAGGATATTTCATGGTTTTCATAAACAATTATCACCTAAATTATTTTTGGTATAACTCTATTATCTGAGATAGCATTTCAGCTAAGGTGAATTAGATCTCTCACACTTGCTTTGATCCCTTTTTGATGTGCTATTTACATTTAAATAGATGCGGGCCAATGAAGATCATTATAGTTCTTTAAAACCATAAAGCTACTTCAAGTTGTAGGTCCCACAGAAATATTTCTCTGAGGCTGAAACTGTAAAAATTATTTTCTCCTTCTTACAATTCTAGCAAAAGATACCTTCACGCAGAGGGAAGACCGAGATGTTTGACGTCTGTGCAGAGATCATGACATTCAAACAAGGAGATGCTGTCCTTACTCGATACCTTGGTGCATTTGCCCTGTGTAGATGCCGTTGCTTTTCTTTCCACGAGAGCAACGAGGCTGGTGAAGGGTCTCGAGAACAAGTCTTATGATGAGCGGCTGAGGGAACTGGGGTTGTTTAGTGTGGAGGAGAGAAGGCTGAGACCTGATCGCTCTCTACAACTGCCTGACAGGAGGGTGTAGTGAGGCAGGTGTTGGTCTCTTCTCTCCAGTAACCAGCAACAGGGCGAGAGGCGATGGCCTCAGGGTGCGTCAGGGGAGGTTCAGATTGGATATTGGGAACAATTTCTTTCCTGAAAGAGCGGTCAGGCGTTGGATCAGGCTGCCCAGGGCAGTGGAGGAGTCCCCATCCCTGGAGGTGTTCAAAAAACATGTAGATGTGGCACTTCAGGACATAGTTTAGCAGGCATGGTGGTGTTGGGTTGACAGTTGAACTTGCTGATATTAGAGGTCTTTTCCAACCGTAATGATTCTGTGATTCTATGACTGGAGACGATCATGTTGTCAGAAATGTCCTGTTCTCCCACTGCTCACCGGCGCTAAGGGATTAAAGCAGGAACAACCGAACAGCCGTTTGCTTTTCACTTGGCTGCTGTGTCGGTTGCTTTGGAGCAAGTGCTGTTGACATTCTGGTTCCTCCTGCAGGAGACTGCCATCAGGAGTTTTGCTGTGCCCACCAGTGTGGTGAGGAGGTGGGAAAGGCTCCATTCCTCACTGATTTTGTCTTCCCCGACAGGCATTCCTCCATTTTCTTTCCTCCACCCTCCTCTTTCCTACCCCCACTGGCTTGTGCTGACTGTCCCAACATTGCACTGATGGCAATCACTTTCCACAGTTATCAGGACCGAAGATGTCTGTGTTCCGGGCTGTTTTCGTCCTCTGCAGCCTGCTGACCCCTTCACAAGGACTTGGAATCATGCCCTTGGTTGCCAAAGTGGATGTAGATGGTAAGCATATGGAAGAGAGAGGATTTATCTCTTTTTTGAGGCCAGTTCAGCTTTTTATGTCTTTTGACCATGCCCAGAAAAACAGAAGCTCGTCCAGATCCATTCAGCAGTAGTGGCAATGCTGGTAATTTACATTTACAAAGCACTTTGGAGATGGCAGTTCAGATACTTTATAGTGGCTGGTGCCACCTCCCCTATTGCAGAAAAAAGGGAAAAAGAGGGACAGTGGAGGGAAAGGAACAACCAGGCTGACACAACATGCTTGTGTGCTGAGTCCATAGAGCTCACAGTGACCTCTCTTTCCTTTTTTTTCAGATATTCAAGATTCACTAGCTAAACGTGACCCCCAGAAGCTTCAAGATGGTCTCCTTGGTGGCAATCTGCTCAGCGGTCTCGTTGGCAGAAATGGTCCTGTTGGCGGTCTCCTTGGCAGAGATCATCCTGTTGGCAGTCTCCTCGACAGAGATGATGCTGTTGGTGGTCTGCTTGGCAGAGATGGTCCTGTCGGTGGTCTCCTCGGCAGAAATGGTGCTGTTGGCGGTCTGCTTGGCAGAGACGGTCCTGTTGGTGGTCTCCTCGGAAGAAATGGTGCTGTTGGTGGTCTGCTTGGCAGAGACGGTCCTGTCGGTGGTCTCCTCGGCAGAAATGGTGCTGTTGGTGGTCTGCTTGGCAGAGACGGTCCTGTCGGTGGTCTCCTCGGCAGAAATGGTGCTGTTGGCGGTCTCCTTGGCAGAGATGGTCCTGTTGGTGGTCTGCTTGGCAGAGATGGCCCTGTTGGCGGTCTCCTCGGCAGAGACGGTCCTGTTGGCGGTCTCCTCGGCGCAGATGGTCCTGTTGGCAGTCTCCTTGGCGGAGATGGTGCTCTTGGGGGTCTCCTTGGCGGAGATGGTGCTCTTGGGGCTCTCCTTGGCGGAGATGGTGCTCTTGGTGGTCTCCTCGGCGGAGATGGTGCTCTTGGTGGTCTCCTTGGCGGAGATGATGTTCTGGGTGGTCTCCTCGGCGCAGATGGTGTCCTGGGTGGTCTCCTTGGAGGAGACGGTGTCCTTGGTGGACTCCTTGATAGAGATGGTGTCCTTGGTGGTCTCCTTGGCAAAGAAGGTCTTGTTGATGGTCTCCTTGGCAAAGATGGTCTTGTTGATAGTCTCCTGGATGTTGTCCTTGATATTCTCATTGGCAAAAATGGTCTCCTTGGCAAAAATGGTCTCGCTGGCAATCTTCTTCGTGGAAATGGTGGAGATCTCACAGGGTGAGTGAGAGTGGGAGATGGATGTCCCTGAGCAGCCCTCAGTGGGTCTGGGTCACACTGGGGAAAGGAGGGTCTGGTCTAGAGCCTGCTCTCTGAACATATGGGGTCCCTGCTTTCCCTTCCTGGAGCAGGTACATAAACGAGGGTTCAGCTGTTGGGAGTTTCTGTACGTGCCTGACATGCAAATGTGCCTTGCATGTGCTTCAAGCTGCTCCTGGCTGGTAGGGATCCTTGCTGTCCTAGGGTGGAGGGGACCCCAAGACCGCTGGTCTGCAATTGCCTACAGGGCTGGGGGCTGAGGGGACAGGGCATCTGCTGTACAAATATGCTACTTAGTGCCTTTCCCTTGTCTCAACCATCCAGGCCGAAAATTTTGAACAACACCCTTCCCAAAATCAGCCTGCGCTCCCTCCCAGGCGTTGGGCACCAGGTGGGCTTCAACACCCAGCTGCTGGTCGAGAGCACCAGGTACGGCGTGTCCATCATGGGCACGGCTCGGGGCGGGGGGTCCCCAGCCCTGTGGAACGCAGACGGCCAGCAGATCTCCTGAGTCACAGGCTGTGTTTGCCCTGGCAGTGCCCCGGGCAGGGCACTCTGCGTGCAGGTGGAAGCAGATGTGGACATGCTGGTCCAGGACAAGTGGGCGGCTCCCCAGAGCAGTAAGGACTGCGAGACTTCTGACATAAACATCCGTCTGAGGTAGGCATCGGCGGGAGGTAGCAGCCATAGGAGGTCGGCATCCATGGGAGCGGGGTGCTTATGGCCAGCACGTGGTCCCTGCCCAGTGGGAAACCTTGGAGCCGTTGGCCATCACAGGCAGAGCTTTTGTGCCTGATGCCTCAGAGACCGAGCTGCCCGGCTGCTGGCCTTGGAGAGGAACTGCCCGCCTTTGTTTTAAAATCTGGGGTCAAGAAATAGCACCGGGCTGGATTCAGAGGGCTTGGTTTTGGTGATGTTTTAGCACTGAATGTGGCCCTGGATGGTGCGAGCAAGGCTTTGTATTTCTCTTGTGCTAAGTACTTTTATTTTCCAGCCATCAGTCTGAATCATTTTTTATTTCCTATTTTCCTGTTACCCAGACCCAAAGTGCCACTGCTGGATGAGCCGTTAAAACGCCTCCTTCGCGATCTCCTGCGTGAGACGGTGGGTCTGCAAAGCCGTCTTCGTGGGAGCCATCAGCACGGCGCTGGGTGGGCAGGCAGCACGGGCAGCATGGGCAGCGCGGGCAGGGCAGGCAGCGTGGGCAGCACAGGCAGGGCAGGCAGCGTGGGCAGCGCAGGCAGCGTGGGCAGCATGGGCAGCGCGGGCAGGGCAGGCAGCGGGCCAGGCTGCCCTCGCGGACGTGGCTGTTTGCACAGCTGCGGGTTCAGCCGGGGCAGATCCTCCCCGACAGGCACCGGCCCCTCGCCTGCACCGTCGCCCGTGCCAGGCTCTGCCGGCAAAGAGGTTTCCGAGACGCGCGCTGGTTTGGCCACCACGTTGAGCAAGTCTTCCTGGGGAGGGGAAACCCGCCCCGGCTCAGAGGGGCCGCTCGCCGCCGGATGCTGAGCCGTGTCGGGGTGTCCCACCAAAGCCCACCCGGCAGCGGCTGCTGCCTGCCCGTGCAGCCCAGCAGAGCCGGCTCTCGCCAATCGCGCTAACGCAGCGTCCTTCCGCTGGCGCTGCGGGTCCGGGGGTCTCACGTCCTCTGCCTCCCCAGGGCTGCAACATCGTCAACACCAGGCTCAACGCGCTGAGCACCCTGCACGGCTCCGGGACCCGTAAGTGCTGGCACCCTCCTGCTCCTCCGCTCCTGTGTGACCCCTGCACGTGGGCTTGGTTGGTTTTTTTACATTGGGTAAATACAAATATTTTAACAACTTTCTAAAAACACAGCTCTCAGGCCAAGCACAGCATTCAGTTTCTCTTGCCCCAGAGCAGCAGCAGTTTTTCCTGCAGAAAGCCACTTCAGGAACTGTTGCTTTTAGAAAAAACATTTTCGCTACAAACGCTGTGAGCAGGAGGCACCGCTGGTTCCGACATCTCGTGGGACCACGGGAGCTGGGAGCATCCCCCTCTGCCTGCAGCTGAAAAGCTCTCCCCCCTGTGTCCCGCAGCCGCGCTCCCGCTCGGCTCCGTGGGAGATCTGCCCCCCTTTTCCATCGTCAGCGGCGACGCCATCCGCCTGGATCTGAACGTGAGTGGCCCCGCTTCCGCGGCCCCGAAACCTCCGACGCGGTGAGCCTGGGTCAGGCTGCGGCGGCTGCGCGGCGCGGGGTCCCCTTCCTCCAGCCGCTGTGCTGGCAGGTCCTGATGATGTGGTCTGGCCGTGGCCGTGCTAGTGCCACCACTGGGTCTCTACCTTGCTTGTTGCTTGCTAATCCCTGAGGGTAGCATAAGCCAGACTGGCTTGACATTGCTTGATTAAGTGTAATTATAGCACTCTCAGAGTTGTTAATTGGAAAAGCTTTATCTTGCACAGGAGCCGTGGTCACCGCTCACAACCAGGAAGTTAGAAGTGGTTTGCAAAAGCTTGGTTCGTGATTGAGAGGGACCAAAAATAATGGCAAGGTGTCCATTGATCAGGAGACACGAGGACGTTTCGAGGGGAAAGCTGCAGCAGCTGCAGCCGTTGCCTGGTCTAGAAGGGTCCGAAGCAGCGAGATGCCTACAAAAGTGTTGATCAACCCTGCGGGAGCCTCTCTGCGAGCTCTGCGGGTGGGCAGGGTGCCCGGTGCGACCGCAGCCCTCCGAGCCCCACCAATGTCCCTCCCCTGCTCTGTCCCCTGCAGCTCCTCGCCAGGAACACGGAGGGCAGCGTGGTGGCCTCCACGCAGGGACCGTCGCTCGGTGCCACCCTGCTGCTGGCCGCTGGCCGCCCGCCGCAGCTCAGCCTCTCCCCACGTGCCCTCGGCGTCCTGCTGGAGACGGCCCGGGGGCAGGGAGCCTTCAACCTCAGCATCACCAGCTCCATGGTGGGTCACCTCGCCAAGGCTGGGTCGGGGTCCTGGTCGCTCCTGGGTGACCCGAGGGTGCTCACTGCCATGTGCTTGCATCTGTTCGCGGGGTGCAGCTGAGCCCAGCGTGGGCTTTGCACCAGCTCTCCCGGCCACCGACACTGCTTCTGCTGTTCCCGCAGGTGCCCGATAGCATCGTGCTGTCCACCTCTGCCCTTCTGCCAGCCATCCCCCAGGTCAGCCACCTCCCTCCTCTGCATTGATTTCTGACCCCACCGCTCGCCCCGGCCACGCAGAGACCCCTTGCCCTGACCTCCCCCTGCCCCTGCAGCTCGCCCAGGTCCTCCCCGGCTCTCTGCCGCTGGAGCTGCGCGTCCGGGTGGCCAACGAGCCAGTGGTGGCTGTGCGGGATGGAAGAGCCACCGCCACCCTCCAAGCCTCCATCAACGTCTTCAGCCCCCTCCTGCAGTCCTCGCAGCAGCTGCTCTTCTCCATCGACATGGTGAGTGTGCTCCCGGGTGACGAGATCTCCGAAACCGGGCGAGGGGTGAGTGTGGCTGTTCTCCGGCATCCCCTCGGCTTGTCCTGCCCTCAGCCGTGTAGTACTTGCACTTTGGAATTTACTACATCTTCAGAGCAGTGGTGCTCAGCCCTGTTAAACTGCCCATAACCAAACGCAAGTGAAGTATTTCAGGAACGGCTCAAAATAAAGACAGGAAGGGTGAGCCCTGGGGAGCGAGATAAACGATGCCATCAGTCAACGAAACGCGATTTCTAGGCACAGACAGGTGTTGTTTTCCGGAATGGGTTATTTACAGATTCTCTGGGTTTTCTCTTCAGTCTTGGGAGCTATGCAGGGAAATAACCCCATTTCTCCCGTTGTTCCAATTTCAGGACATCGTTCTGAGCATCATCCCATCGGTCTCCGACGGCAAACTGCAAATCTCCCTGGCTCTCGACAGGTAGAGCCGAGCTCTGCGGTCGCTGCTGGCGGGGGGGCTCTGCCGGGGGCCGCTCCCGGGAGCCCAGCAACGCAGGGCTGGTAGCAGCGGCCAGGGAGTGCGGCGTAGACGGGGCAGAGGTGTAACGGGCTGCCAGAGTTCCTCTGCCTCCTCCCAGCCCCAGCCTCAGAGCAAGTGCGTGTCTGAAGTGAGGAGAGAGTTGTAAATAAGTTGCCCTATTTCCAAAATCCTCATGTCTTCATGTGGGTGAGAAATTCTGGATGAAGCAAGGGTCTGAGCAGCGTTTGGAAAGCTGGAGGAGGGCTGCACCCGGGGCACCCCGACTCTGCCTGGTTTTTCTCTCTTGCAGCATCCAGCTGACCCGGGCACCCCTGCGCCTCAGCCCCCTCGGTGTAAGTGCACGCTGCTTCGGGTCGCGGTGCTGCAGCGAGCGAGGTGACGGCCAGAGGCTCTGTGCTGGAAGCAGAACCGAAACGCCAGTCCTTCAGTCTCCACCTTTCTCCTCTCGGCAGAGGCCATTTGCTGTCTGCCCTGTCGCTCCCCCATGGCCCACGGCCGTGACACTCGGATGTGTGTGTTCACTTGCTGGCAGCTCACTGGGCGTGCGGGGAAGTGGGGAGGAATAATTGAGAAGAAATTACCCAAAAATCATGTCCCTCTGTATCCCCCCACCCTCAGTCCCGGGACAGTCTCCCCGAAGGAAGCGTCCCAGCCTTCGCGGTTCGTGCTCCGAGCATCCTGCGGTGACGGGACTGGCCTGACAAGCCCGACTCTGCTGGTTCCTTCCCAGTGCCTGTTGCTCCCTTCCTCAGCCACCGACACTCGTCTCCTCCTCCCGCAGGTCTCCCCGCTCGCAGCATGGCTCAAGCAAGTCCTCGCGGCTGCATACGTACCTGCCATCAACGGTACGGCAGGGTCGGGTGCCCTCTTCGCTCAGTCCCAGCCGGATTTGGGGGTCTCCCCTCCCCTCGCTGCCTGCGTTCAGGGTTTCCCCCCGTGACGAGACGCTTTCACTTGCTCTTGCAGATGCCTTGCGCGTGTCGGTCCCTCTGCCCAACGTCCTCAGCACCGGCCTCGGGAACGCCAAGGTCGACATCACCGACGTAAGGGTCTCCTTTCCCTCAGCGCTGCCGTCCCGGGAGCGGGGGCTGCACCCACCCCGGGGCAGGGACCTGCGGAGCCCAGGTCCCACACTGCCCCAGCCAGCCCCGTTCCCCAGGGGCTGCTCCCAGCTTCCAGCAGGTCCCTCTGCCTCTGTGGGCCCGCAGGAAAACCTCTCCTGGGATGGAGGGAAAAGCTGGTGAAAGTCCGAATGAGAAAACCGAGTGGTTTTTGTGCTGCTTCTCCCAGGCAGAAGAATCTGCTGACCAGAGCTCTCTCAAAACATCCTGCCCGGGAGCATCCTCGACCCTGCTCGCTGTCTGAGCCCCAGAGCCCGCTCGTCTCTGCTCTCTCCATCTCCCTTTCCCCTTGAGCACTGCCCTGCGCTGTCGCCGAGGGGCACAGGCTCCGGCCGGTCCTGGCACCGGGGCAGGGAGCGCTGGTGGGTGTTAGGAGGGGGTTCTGTGGCCACTGCTAACGTCTGTAGTCGGGAAGCAGAGCTCTTTCTTAGGCATAAATGTTGCTCCCTTATTGCTCTCCCAATAAAATCCTTCACTGCCTCGGTATTTCTCTCTCCGAATATTGATGTGAAATGGGTTTCTGGCTGCCAGCACCCGTTTTTCTCCACCGTGCCCCCCACCATGCGGCCCCCGGCCAGGCAGTGCAGCACAGAGAGGGGGCTGTCCCTGCAGCCAACACGCCGGCACCGTACAGAAAGCGTTTCTGAAGCTCAGCCTGCGGCACGAGGCGGGGAGCAGCGGCTCACACGGGACCTGGGGTCTGGCGCACACGGGTGCCCCTCATGCTGGGCTGACGGGGGGCACAGGAGATGCTCGCGATGCAACGGCAGCGCAGATTTAGCAAAGGTCTTGCTGACATTTCCCACTCCCTGGGAACCCTTGTTTGCAGCCGCTGCGGAGCGAGCAGCTCCTTGCCGGGGCCCGTTGGCAGCACGTCCCGCACGGAGCCCGGCGGGGCTGGCTGTGCCGGGCTCTGTCTGGAGCCAGCCACCGACAGACTGAGCTGACACCTCCGCACCGCGTGTTATCCCCTTGTTGTGTAGGATGCACCAGGTTGTCCCACGTTTTATCTCACAAAGGTGTCTGGGGTTGAGGACACCAGGGCAAAAGGGCCCTTATGGTCTGGAGCTGATGTGGATCAGCGCCTGCCGGAAAGCCGCTGGCAGCCGCAGGGATGGGTGGGACGATCCTCAGGAACTGCTTCTCAGGTTGAGCGTCAAAGGAGATCAAAATCTCCTTCTGCTTTTCTGGAATGTCCCCACGCGCTCGCTGGAAACCTGAAAAATTACCCCAATAGGGTGGCTTGTGCACGACAGCCCGAGTGCAAGTGCTAGTGGGGATTTGTCTGGAATAAGCTGATTCTCAGGCACGGCTCTTTTCCTGGCAGCGGCAGCTTCACGTTCTGCAGCCCACGGTGTCTCAGGCTCCTTCTCCTTTGCTTTAGCTCTGCGCTCTTGGGCAACAGCGCCGGCCGATAACTGGGCATCCAATGACCTGTTGCTCAATGCTCTTCCCTGTATCACAAATCTTTATTTATATTGGAATATATTAAAACCACAAATGTTGCTTTATACACTCAATCCCCTAGCCCAGCTCTTACAAGTTAGGTATCTTTCCACCTTTTCCGCATCGGCTTTGCTATATAAGGACCCACCTTTCCCATGCGTGAAAGCAGAGGAGCCTGCGGACAGCTGTAAGGTCGCCCCTCGACCGAGAGCTGAGCGCTGCAGACTGAAGCCAGGCTTGGAAATTCAGGGTAAGGCCAGGTAAGGAGAGACCACCAAAACAGTGGTACAGGGTGCTGTGGGCTTGGGGGGAAGAGGTAACTGTAAGCTTTGCAGTATACTCTGGTGAGCAAGAAAAAAACGTGGGAATAATACCAACAGTGGTAGAAACACAGGTGAGTAATTCAAGTTTATATTTAGTGACTAGCCTGGAAAATCAGCAAAGAAGGTTGCTAGCACAAAATGAAAGCCTTTCTCTGAAGGAAAAAACCCATTCATCCGGCACAGAAGTTAGGGATTTTCTGTGCTGCAATATCCTTTGAAGGTGGTGGTTATTATTGTTACTGCTGTAAGGATAAAACATGCCATTTTAAAAAGAAAGCTTTATTCCAGATGTGAGTTGCTTGTATAATTGCGGCACTAATTTGCATACCCACGTAGAGGGCGGTCGTTAGCGAGGGGAGCTCAGCACAGTCGATAGGGTAAGAGTAACGATTTCGTGCTGTAAACTTCACGTGGTGGCAGGGCGACCAGGGTGGCAGGGCGCGTGCTGCCCGGGCGCAGCAACCAGCGCGCAGCTGCCGGGGTCGTGCAGCCGCTGGCCCGGAAAGGGCCCGGCAGACGCGCGCGGACGCCGTCCCTCGCCGCGCTTTCGTCCGTGCCCAGGTCTGCTTGCTGAACGCAGCTTTGCCTCATGAACGGCTTTGGTCCTCCTGAAGCTCGGGTTTTCTATTCACCACAAATTTTTCACCCAGCTTGAAATATCTGACTCCTCCATCCCCGGGGGGGTCGCCCAGCCTGTTTCCACTCTTTTCCCAGTGTCCGTCCCAGGTTCTGCCAGCGCCCACGGCTCTCCCAGCCGAGCAGGGGACACCATGCCACCGGCCCTGGGCATCGCCCTCTTGTGTGCCCTGCTGAGCCCGTCTCTCAGCCAGCCAAAAGACGCCGTCCTCAGGCTCAGCCAAAGTGTCCTAAGCGATGGTGAGCCACTGCCTCCTCCTCCTCTCGGGCCCTGGGAAACAGGAGCCGGTGGTCCCTGGGGGCGGGGGCCTTGGACCAGCACAGCCCAGTCAGCCGGGGAAGAGAGGGGAATTGCACGTGGAAGTGGCAGAGCACGAGGCTCGCGTGCAAACCTCCCCCTCCACACTGAGCCTGGAGTCGGTTTTTTATGTAATTCCAATTTCAGCCAGCCAGGCTCCCAAAAGGAGAGCGATGCTGCTCGTGTGGGGGTTCGCCCCCCCCCCCCCCGG